>ERZ791765.546-NODE-546-length-38143-cov-6.583176_pt1 | contig 38143 bp, 44 predicted proteins | sample MGYA00509949_ERZ791765 | MGnify/ENA primary metagenome ERZ791765 (study PRJEB30046, sample SAMN00791980) | human gut metagenome | study: EMG produced TPA metagenomics assembly of the A metagenome-wide association study of gut microbiota in type 2...
ACTGTGTTAAACTACTTTTTATTGTAGCCTGACACAGTTTAATTTACACTCTCTAGTTGGTGAGCATTATTACTCCATCTGATTGATATAATTGAGTAGGAAGTCTTCGATACCTATATATAAGATGCCTGCCTCGTCGTGCCATTGTATGATATAATCCCTCACCACAACAATCTTGATAAATGAATCGTTGATTTTTGTGAACGAGTTAATCTCCTGCAAACGCTTGTTCTCGTCTGCCACGGTGAGTGCAGACTGAATGTAGTAGCGGCCGCGACCTCGTTGACATACGAAGTCAATCTCCAGCTGAGAGCGCTGACGTTTGCCGGCAGCATTAGTCACCGTAGTTTCCACAACACCTACATCCACACTGAAACCACGAGCGGTAAGTTCATTATAGAGGATATTCTCCATGATATGATTCTCTTCTTGCTGACGGAAATTCAAACGTGCATTGCGTAAGCCTACATCTGTGAAGAAATATTTTTGCTGGGCTCCAATGTATTTGCGCCCTTTTATATCATAGCGTTCTGCCTTCTTAATAATAAAAGCGTCTATAAAATGATCTATGTAAGCAGAGATTGTTTGATGTGCGATATTCTGTTTCTTCGTTGATTTAAATGTGTTCTCCAGTCTGGTAGCATTGGTAAGACTGCCCACAGACGATGCAAGATAGTTCAGCAAGTCTTCAAGTACACCTTTGCTTGCCTTGAGTTGGTTGCGCTCTATCACATCCGTGATATAGGTCTTTTCGAAAAGTCCCTGTAAGTAAGCTGCTTTCTCTGCGTGTCCATCCTTGTCCATCACAAAGGGCATGCCACCATACATCATAAACTCTGTCCAAGCCAATCGACTGTCGCCCTGATAGGCAGACATAAATTCATCGTAGGTCAAAGGATTGACCCTGATTTCTTCACCTCTATCCTTAAATTCGGTGAGAATATCCATTGAAAGCATTCGGGAGTTACTGCCTGTGACATATAAATCGATATTAGGTTCTTCTTTCAGTCCAAGTAGCACATCCACAAAACCAATTTTCTCGTTTGGATTGTCTGGCAGATAAGGATTCTGAATGCTGTCCACCTTCTGGATCTCATCCAGGAGTACATAGAAATAGCGGCTCTTGTCGCCACATCTCTCCCTGATATATTTGCCAAGTTTAAATGGATTGCGATATTTAGCGTTTACATCTTCATCTAGTGCAAGTACTACTATGTCGTTCTCACTTACACCTGACTCGACAAGATGCCGTCTAAACAAATGATTCAGTAGGTATGACTTACCGCAACGGCGAATGCCTGTAACGATTTTAATCATACCATCTTGTTTTTTAGCGATGAGCTTATTCAGGTATCTGTCTCTTCTAATCTCCATAGCAATCTTCTTTTTTTGTATCACTGTAACAGTTTTCGGTTACAAAGATGGATAAAATATTTGAATTAAACTAATTTTCATCTTCTTTTTTTGTATCACTGTAACAGTTTTCGGAGATAGCAGAGAAAATAAGGAGACATTTACACTTTGCAGCACACATATGACAGTAGTAGTATCTCCCAAGGAGTTTTGGGAGGTAGGAACAGAATTTAAGTATTTTGAGCTGTTGCAGCAGAGTCCATCAAATGAAGACTTATATATTCATTCAGTTTGTTTATATAAGGTTCGTCTCGTGGTATTTCACTTGTGAAAGTCCATGTGAAGTTCTCTGCATCGATATATTGCGAGTAGAATTTTATTTCCTCTATAAGTTGTTGAGCCGTTTCAGGTATGGTATCTTTAATCTCTGCATAGAAAAACAAGGATCCGCTCATAGCCCAGGCTTTTACAGCTTGTTTACCTGAGCCCTGTTCATCCATGAAGAGTTCTATTTTAAATTCTCCTCCGTCAATGTTCGTAATATGCCGTATCGAGCATTTATAATCTTGCAAGGTATCAAGCAACTCAAAGTTAAATTTTCCACCTGCATAACCACAGTCCCATTCGAGATATTGTGTCGCATCTGTTAACTCTACCTCTTCATTTTCATGGCAAATGAACATTGTGTCATCGAGGATCTGATCACATAACGGATTCCCAAACTGCCTGTCATTGTAAGATAAAATGGGGTAAGCCTCTTGATAAAGCCCTGATAGATCATGATTTCTACCTATATGTTTCTCTGAAACAACCATAGGGTACCTACTTGTAACAGAAGCCTTCTCTTATAATATACAATTGGGTAAGGTCTGTCTAATTTGATAATTGAACTTGTCAACATATTCTTTATTTTTTTCTTTGCTTACTCCTCTTCTGTTTCCACAGGTTTTTTGATATTCGTATAATGGACTCCTGAAGGATTACCTCCAAAACACCAGCGAATGATGGTATTCTCGTCCTTAGTTAGAGAGGTAACTTTTGTACCATCTCTTAATGTAATTTCAACCCAATCATCTTGGCCATGCTTGATGTATGCAACTTCTTCTTTTCTAAAAGTAATTGCATTTATACAAAAAACACCTTTTAGTGCATTTTTAAGAAGATCACATTGTCTCCAATTCAAATCGCTTATGTGAAGAGATCGGAGTGACCAATCTGCAATAAGACTATCTGGCAATATATCGTCCATATCACTGATACAAGATACTTTATATCTTTTAGCAAGATACTCTTTGACTTCGTTTTTGTCGAACGGGATAAAGTTTTCTCTCACATACTCTTCGGCTTGTTCCTTATTATCGAAGAACTTATATGTCTCATCCGGTCTATAAAACTCGTCTTCTCCATTATAAGAATATAAATATGGCTTATTATCATCATCAAAGATGACTTTTACTTCATCAATCTCACCAATATCGGTTACTAAAATTTTGTTTTCTTTGCGCATTTGTGATGTGTGTTTAGATTTTTTCTCTGACAATTTATAGATAACTCCTTGCGAAAGTATCTCTGACACGTGCCCTGACCGATGGTCATGCCACCATTCAGAATCGACCATGGTTACGGCTGTGATTGTATCAATTAACATTCCATTGAAGCCTATTTGTCCGATGGTGTCGAAGGCCTCACCCAATGTGCTATAAGTCATGTAGCCACCAAGTGTATTTGGATTGTTAGTTTGGTAGAGTGTGTAGATTTTCTTCATCGTCATCACTTAGGGCATCATCATTGGTCGTAAAACAGGAGTTTATAGCACCGAATACAAGTGCAACGACTATCGCCGGAACTATGATGAGTACGTCTAGCTCATCCTTATATTTCCTACCAATCCACTTCTCCAAAATAAATATCATAAGAAGTTCGAATAAGAATTTAATATCTCGGTTAAACTTGCTAATACCCTTAATCATAACTTAGATTTCTAATTGAACATGAAAATGATACTCGTGGCATAGACAACTTATCTGTTTGATTGTATTAGGGTCTTGATTGTATGGAAAGAATATAATCCGTTCTTTAGAAAGGCATACAACTCCTTTCTTTCTTAAGCAATACAGCAGATTATACCTCCTCTTCACCATTTTGTTCATAAGCCTTTGCAGATTTGTTATGGTTAGCCTTCATCATTTGATCGTGTATTGCCACTATAATAAGTAAGATGGCAAAAGGATCGGCTTTTCTTCTATATCTAATCATATCCCAAAGTGGTAGGATAGCTATGCTTAGAAGCTGTTTCCAAGTCATCATACCTTCATCAAATCACGTATTATTTTTTTGTCAAACCAATAGGTGGCTCCAATCTTTCTTATGGCAGGGTCGATCTTACCACTCTTCACAAGACGGCAAACGGTTGGTACACTGCAATGCAGATACTTGGCCAGCGACTTATAGCCGGAGATCCAGGCATCTTCATCAAAAAGTTTTTCTGACGTAGCTTCAACCCCTCCTTTGCATTCTGACATAAGAGATACGAAGTCCTTAACGGATAGCTCCGCCAAAGGAGTTTGTAGGAATGATTCTGATAGTTTCATATTTTGCACTTTAATACATGAAGACACAATGGCCACGTATGGGCCACTGTCATCGTTACGATTAGAATAAAAGCTTGTCGGGAAGAAAACTATCTTGCCAAATCGACAAAATGTATTAAAGTGTCTCGAAACGACATTGCAAAGATAAGCAAATTTATTTCATACAACATCGTTTCGAGCCATTTTTCTATTCATCAAATTGTTTCATATATTCAGACTTCACTTCATCTGCTATATCTATATAAGGTTTCATCGCCTTATAGTCACTGTGCCCAGTCCATTTCATCACTACACTTGGTGGTATGCCTTTGGCCAAAGCGGTACAGATGAATGTACGCCGCCCACAGTGGGTTCCAATAAGCTCATATTTCGGTTGTACCTTGTCTATACGCTTATTTCCCTCATAGTGGGTAGTCTTGATAGATTCGTCAATGCCAGCTAATTTACAGAGCGTATGCAGATGCTTGTTCATCTTCTGGTTGCTAATAACTGGCAACACCTTCTTATCTGGAAGGTGAACATCGGCATACTTATCAAGAATAGCCTGAGCCTTTGAGTTGATCTCAATAAGAATGCGGTCAGAAGTCTTTACCGTTACAATCTCTATCTTGCCATTGTGTATATCGTCCCATGTAAGATTGCACGCATCAGAATAGCGTAAGCCTGTGTAGCAGGTAAACAGAAATACATCACGTATCGGCCCTAAAGCGACGTGTTTTGCAGGAATCTTAAATGCCTCCAATGTGCTTAGCTCATCGGCCGTGAGGAAAACCACACGCTTAGACGCATTTTTCAGCTTGGGCTTGTAGTATTCAAAGGTACGGTTGGCATGATAGTCCTTTTCATAGCACCAGCGCAAGAACCAACGCAGGAAGCCGAGTTGCTTGTTAATGGTACTATTTTTCATACCATTCTTTCCTAAATAATCGATGAAGTTGGATATGCCTTCCTCGTCAAACTTGTCAAAGGTCAGCTTCTTGTCAAACCCAGTAAGATGGTTTCGAAGTGCCGCAAACTTCTCATGTGTTGCAAGTGTCCAGTCATTGAGCTTTCCATTGACCTTTACAAACTCATCAAAACACTTCCATAAGCTCTTACTTTTAACCTTCTCAGATTTAATATCCACTTGCTGAACAGATAGAGTTCCATCTTTTTCGGGAGGTCTTGCCACTGTTTGGGGCTTTGGTGTGCTATGATATTTATAAGCATAGCGCAGTTCGGTAGTGGTTGGCATCACATTTTTTAGTTCAAAGTCATGAAAGATAGCCACCATGTTTACCAACATCTGTGATAACTTGTCATTAAGGTCATTTGCGAGTGCAGCACTTGAATTAAAGAGGATTATACGCTGTTGAGCATCATCCCAATTCTTTTTATCGAGGATAATGCCAGTTTGAAAATCTAACCTCTTTCCATCGTAAGAAACACGCATACGAAGTCTGCTTTCAGCGTTACGCTGATTGTGGAGCGAGAATTTAATTGTCCGTTTGATGATCATATCTGTTTCCTTTTATTTCAAAGTTAGCCAAATATCATCTTCTTGACCCACTTTTGCCCCATTTTTTAGCAGATATTTCTTGCTTTGTAAAATAAAATTCTGACAGAGTTCCGAGGGTTCAAAAGTAGGGCATTTTTGAACCTCTTTGTTTTGACCCACTTTTTGACCCAAGTTTGACCCAGCTCTTGACCCACTTTTTGAGGCGGATTATTAGAACCCTTATTTTCAACGAAATAAAATATTTTCAAATCATATCACCAAGCAATTGAAAATCAGTTCAATTTGATAATGAATGATATTGCCGTTTAATGACTTTGTACGATAGTCTCTATCCCTCTCTCTCCGCTAATAGGCTTTAAAAGGTCTTCACAAGGGTCTTCATTTTAGCCTTCAAAAATTAGATAATCGTTGTAAAATCAAGGTTTTACAACGATTTTTCTTTGTATATACCTCCATTGCCTGACGGCATAACCCTATATTTTGACAGTCATCTTTCGGTCAATTTCTGCTACACTTACTGCTACACAAAAATTGCAGTAGCAAAAAATGTAGCAGTGACGGTATTCTGGACGGCATCAACTCTTTCTTTTTCAATGTATTAAGTATTAACTTTGCAGCCGAGTGCTACACAAAAGAATGATGCATTATGAGAACAAATTTCAAGGTGTCCTTCTACCTACGTTCAAACTATGAGAACAAAGAAGGAAAGTCGCCTGTAATGCTCCGAGTATTCCTTAACGGAGAGATGGCTAATTTCGGATCTACGAAAATCTTCGTTGACAAGTCGCTGTGGAATAACACTACCAGCAGGCTCAAAGGTCGGACGGCAGAAGCCTTATCCGCTAATGCCGCATTGGACTCCATTTCCACAATGCTGAATGGAATTTACCGCAAGTTTGAGGATGACGAGTCCCTGTCATTGGAAAAAATCCGTTCTTTCTTTGTAGGAAAAGACAGGGAATACACGACTTTTCTCCCGGTATTTGACAAGTTCAACGAAGATGTCAGACAGCGTGTCGGACACACCATCAGCAAAGATAGTTTGCAAAAGTACAGTGTTTTGAGAAGACATTTCTCAGAGTTCCTTATCCATAAATATGGAAGAAAGGATATTGGACTTACAGAGTTTACACCATCCGTGGTACAGGATTTTGAGTTGTATCTAAGCACAGTGGCAGGCTGCGCTTACAATACATCGGTCAAAAAAATGAAGGCACTCAAGACCGTAACCATCTATGCGCAAAAACGTGGTTATCTTCTTCACGACCCCTTCCTCAATCATCGTTTTCACTTGGAGCCAGTTAATCGTGGTTTTCTCACGGATGAGGAAATTATGAAGATAGCCAACAAGGATCTTGCTATTCAACGCTTAGAGTTAGTAAGGGATGTTTTCATCTTTTCATGTTTTACAGGTCTAGCATATATTGATGTTTCCAATCTCACACCGGACAATATCGTAACACTTGATGATAAGCAGTGGATTATGACCAAGAGGCAGAAAACAAGCGTGGAAACCAATGTGTTGCTTCTCGATATTCCCAGAAGTATCATCGCCAAGTACAGTCATAAGACCTATCGTAATGGTAAACTCTTCCCAATGCTAACTAATCAGCGAACCAATTCATATCTGAAGGAAATTGCAGATATTTGTGGCATTAAAAAGGACCTAACCTTTCACATGGCTCGCCATACATTTGCAACAATGTCATTGAGTAAAGGTGTTTCAATGGAATCAGTTTCTAAGATGCTGGGACATACCAACATTAAAACCACACAAATCTATGCCCGTATTACCAATAAGAAAATAGAACACGATATGGAACAGTTGGCTGGCAAGTTAGACAAGTTCAAAGTTGCTATGGGCATCAACTCAAAATAATGTATAACCCTAAACCAAGAAGATTATGACAACAACAAAGAAAGAACTTTCTTACTTCCGTTTGAAGTTAGAGAACTACCTCAGTGAGCATTTCCCAGAAATGCTGGCTGACAACCCATTCATAACGGCAAGAGCTGATGAATCCCTTACTACCTATTGTGATGCAGTGGCACAGGGCTTCTCGCATCCTGAAGCAGAGACAATGGCAAGCGAAGTCTTATATCAAGGTTTGCACTTTTCCAAGTATGACACGCTTGTGTCTGTCTTAGAGAATGAGTTCGAGAAAGAACTCCCTTCTCCTCTTCCTGAAAGACTAACACCAATACTTCTGAAGAATAAGGCTGTGCAAAGCGTTTTCAATAAGTATGAACTGACAGACGACTTTGGCACAACTCCAGAGTATGAGAAACTCTACACAGAACTGACAGGGACAATCGTTCTGCTTATAGAGGAGGTTAATGGCCTGCCAACCGTCGATAGTGAGAACATGACTTGATGTAGCACCATCGGGAGCTTTTGTAGTGTCAAGAGCCAAGATAAACGCTCCGCTCCACACGCCAAGAGTTTGTACCAACACTTGTCTTTGTGTAGCCTGCGCATCTTGTTATTGCTCTTGAAACTATTAAAAGATCCGATATGAATATAATCATCATGAATCAAGACGTTCACACACCTGCCTTCATCAAGGCAGACGCATCGAACAAAACCGATAATATCAAGCAGCAACCGAATTCTCCCAAGCAAGTCCGCCGCTTCTCTTGGACACGCTTCATCGAACTTACTATCCTGCTTTCCGTCGTTATCGGTGCCATTTGGCTTATCTCGAAGATGGTAACGCCGCAAGTCGTAACTGCCGTCTCTGTTATTGCAGGTTTTCTGATACTACGCTTTATAGTCAGGGTAATTCTAAAAGTGACAATTACGCTGCTGAGCATTCTCTTCTGGCTGGCAATTCTCTGTGCCATCCTGCTTTGCGTGCTTTGAGAAGCACGGCTCTGCAATACCTTTCATTTATCGTTCATTAGGTGGTTATCTCACATTTCGAGATAGCCACCTTTTCTATTTTCCACTACAGGCGTTGCACTTTCGCTTCCTTTCCAATGCTCCACAATATGCGAAATGAAGAAGACGGATGCTGTTCCCTTTTTATCCGCAAAGGTAGTACGGGGTTTGTGGCTTTCAAAAGGTCCTAAGCCACTTGGTTTGTCTGGAAAATCTCCACACCTATGGGTTGTATTTTCCGCCAAAACCTTGTGTAAGCCCGCCCCGCTACTTCTATTTTGCTACAAAAAGGAATCAGCATACTCCGATCTTTGGACGCATAAAAAAAATGTCGCTATGGATAAGCAAAAAATAAATACAACATCTTCGATGAACAGAAAAGGATATAGCTCCTCCTCTCATTACCGCATTAACCCTACGGCTGAAAAAAGTGAGCAAGTGTTGGCAATTAAGTTTGTACAATGGGACGTTCCTCCTTTGGAGAGCCTTTGTAATAGCAAAGTATATTTCCTGCGTGCAAAACTCTATCGTGGCAAGTGTATGAGCCGTGAGGAAAAGAATTGGCTATGTGAAGCAGTGAACTCTAACACCTATTTCCGCACAGGCGTTCCTCTACAAGGCTATCGCTTTGACTTCTTTGACGTACTGAAGAAATACCTTGTCAATCAGTACGGACAATGGACAGAGTATTACGCACCCGACAGAACAAGTCTAAGAGCCTACCTATATGGGCGTATCAATCAAATAGTAGAAATCCCAAAATACTAAGCAATATGAAAGGAACAGAACATTTCACACGGACAATAGCCGAGTATCTCAATCAGCGTGCTATGGCAGACCCATTATTTGCCCCTAACTTGATGAAACCAAACAAGAATATCAAGGAGTGCATCACCTACATTCTTAATGAAGTGCAGAAAAGCGGTTGCAACGGCTTTGATGATGATGAAATCTTCTCTATGGCTGTTCACTACTACGATGAAGACGATATAGAGGTGGGTAAGGCTATTTCTTGCCAAGTTGCCGTTAATCACATTGTGGAACTAACGGAGGAAGAAAAAGCCGAAGCAAGGCAGGAAGCCATTAAGCAATATCAGCGTGAGGAACTTGCCAAGTTACAGAGCCGTAACGCACGAGTGAAAAAGACCGAGAACATAGCAACCCAAGTACAACCATCACTATTCGATTTTTAAGCCTATGAAACCGAGAAACAAATTTGAAAAGGCGGTTTTGGAACAAAGCAAGTATCTTCGCCCAATAACCAAGACACAAAGTAAGTGGGCATTCCGTGAGTGCATAGACCACTTCGCCTACCGCTTGCCAAAAGGTCGCACTACTTGTATGGATTGTGGGCTTAGTTGGGTAATGGACAAACAGAGAGAAACTTGCACTTGCCCTCATTGCAGGGCAAAGTTGCAGGTCAAGGAAACATACGAGCGCAAGTTGCAGCAGAAGCAGTATTTCACTATACTTACCACTTGCGGAGAGTTTCAAATATTACGTATGTTCCTACTTATTGTGGGTATGGAGAAAGGTTACAAAGCACAGACTTCTATAATTGAGATTGGGCAATATTGGTGGAATACGCAGGGACGAAAAGCTGTGGTTGCCATACAGAGGGTATTGGGACACTATGTTGATACCTTTTCCTATTATAGTCCTATGGCAATACGCAACGATAATGAAGCCTATCAGCATATTGCCTACTCACCCATATATCCGAAGTTCAAGGTTACAGACATACTTCGTAGAAATGGTTTTAAGGATAATTTCTATGGCATCGTGCCTACCCAGCTTATTCCTGCATTGCTTACAGACAGCCGTGTGGAAACATTGTTAAAGGCAGGTCGAACAGACCATTTACGTTACTTTCTTGGTAACAACAGAACTTTTGAAGAACTATGGCAGCCCTACAAGATTGCAGTCCGTAACGGCTATGAGATTGTGGATATTTCCCTTTGGAGTGATTATGTAGATACACTTAGAAGATTAGGTAAGGATATTCATAATCCAAAATATTTATGCCCAACAGACCTTAAAGGCGAACACGACCGCAGACACGATGAACTTCTCAGAGTGCGTGAAAGGGAGGAGATAGAACAGAAGCAGAAAAAAGCAATGGAAGATGAAAAGCGTTTCAAAGAACTCAAATCCAAGTTTTTCGGTATCTATTTCACGGACGGCACTATTCAAGTCCACGTATTAGAGAGCGTGCAAGAGCATTTAGAAGAAGGTGTATCAATGCACCATTGCGTATTCTCTAATGCATATTACCTTAAGGAAGACTCTCTTATCCTTTCAGCTACCATTGAAGGCAAGCGAATAGAAACCATTGAAATGTCTTTACGAACTTTGGAAGTGGTACAAAGTCGTGGGGTTTGCAACAAGAATACAGAATACCACGAGCAAATAGTAAACCTTGTCAACGCTAATCGAGGACTTATAAGCCGAATAATGAAAGCAACAGCATAAAGTATGAACCATTAAATTATCAGAGATATGAAAACAGAGATTGAAAACATCATCTATAACTATGCAGATGAGATACCGCATATTCTCATTAGGATTATCAACGCAATAACCCTATCCAACAACAAAGAGGAGTTAAGGTCGGCTATCAACAAAATAGCCGAAGAAACTGAACTTGACAAGTTCTTTGCATACGGCTATGGTGCACATCATTTTTGGCTCAAACACCGCAGACTGTCCAATGGAGAGCCAAAGGAATACAGATTATTAAAAGTTGAATTTTAAGATTATGAAGAAGAAAGTTTACAGAGTTCGGACGCAATATATCTTCGAAGGAGCCTTTGGTGTGGTTGCGGAGAGCAAGGAAGATGCACGACAAAAGGTCATTCAGGATTGCGGAATGGTGATGGGTGGGAATGTTCACAGCACTTTGCCCGATGATGAGATAAATTGGGCATTTGACAGACATCCCAACAAACAAATAAACAGAATAACGAAAGTGCAAAAATATCCTTCTGAAGAATAGCAGAAGCCACGCAAATTTTTAGTTTGCGTGGCTTCTTTTCTTTCTCTTTGAACGAGTAGGCGACCAAAGAAAAGAAGCAAAAGAAAGTCGCAGGAAGTTAAAACTTAATACTAAAAAATAAATATCTTTGTAGATGTAATAATAATTTACATCAATGGAGACTATACATAAACAAGAAGAACTTATCTTCAAAGAATATCAAGCACTTTTAGATGATAATAGAGAAATCTCTCCAGATGGGTCGCACTATTTGGGAGCTTTTTACTATACCGACAATTGTTGGGGACGCTATTGTGGTGATGAAGAAAAACTTTGGCAATCATTCTGTAAACTAAAGCGTGGTCTCGTAATTCTAACAAAAGACCTAAATGATAGTATTGCATGGGATATTAGAGAAGAACATGCTCGCAAAAATGGAATTGAAGAGCCAATGCCATCCATGCAATATGCATTTTATCGCAACCTTCGTCGTTGGATATACGGATTACTAAATATGAATAGTGATGGTCTAATCCCCGAATATCCACCAACAAACATCGCTCAAGAATGTTTTGAAACTAAACCCTGGGTAAGAGTAAATCTCAAAAAGGTTCCTGGAGGTAGTTCTATTGACAATGGTCTTTTGGATCAATATGTCGATAAATTTCGCAGTCCGTTATTGAAACAATTGGTTATATACAAGGACGCCTCTATTTATTTAGATTGCACACGCCGGCGTGGGATTGTTCTCTTGAGTGAATTATATCCAGACTTAAAGCCGTTTGGAGAAGGAAATGACGAATGGATATATTTCTCAGAAAAGCATCATTTCATTATAGTAAACTCATATCACCCATCATATCCCGTTAGCGGAGGAGAAGAGGCATATTATAACAGGATGAGGAATGCCATACACTCTTTTTTTCAAGAGTATCCAAATTTCTTATAGCAGGAACTAACCTCTTATGGGATATAAAACAACGCAAACTCCACCTGTCGCCGCTTTACCAATCCATTCAAAACTTTTCCCTTGTATCGGCAGAACGAAACGTACTCCCGATAGAAGTTTCTGTCTCCAGCTTCAATCTTTCGCAGTAGCTTACTCTTTTGGTGCTTGCCATAACCCAGCAGACGCCCCACACCCACATTATAGGCAAGCAAGGTCAGTAGCAGCGCATCTTTACCATACCCTTTGAAGTGTTCAAAACATTTCCAAAGGTCGGCACGGAGCAGGGAGTCTGCCTGCCGTTCCGTCATATCTATGCGAGTTCGGGATAAGAAAATTGCTTAAAAAGTTGGTAATCTCGCTATTATTTTGTAACTTTATAGTTCTGAATCAGTAACTTACAAAACAAATATAGCGATGATTACCAAGGACAAAGTTACAGAAATATTCTGTATTATCGATGAGTTTGACAAGAATTTGGATGGTGAACTGAAGAGAAACCTGCATTTACCCACCCAGGATGGCAATGGAAAACGTTACAGAAATCGTAAAGGAAAGCTTTCCGAAAGTGAGGTGATGACGATTCTTATATGCTATCATTTCGGTACCTATCGCAATTTTAAGGAGTATTATCAGAATTGTATCCGCGGCTGCTTCCACAAAGAGTTCCCCCATGCGGTATCCTATAATCGATTTGTAGAGCTCATGCCTCGTGTATTCTGCAAAATGATGCTCTTCATGAGGCTCTATGCTTTCGGCAAGTGTACGGGGATAACGTTCGTTGACAGCACAATGATCCCCGTATGCCACAACGTAAGAAGGTATTTCAACAAAGTCTTTTCGGGGCTCGCCAAGAACGGAAAAGGGACGATGGGCTGGTGTCATGGCTTCAAACTTCACCTGCTTTGCAATGATTCGGGTGAGGTAATTACATTCTGTCTTACAGGGGCCAACGTGGATGACAGGGATAGCAGGGTGTGGAATGTATTTACAAAGGTGCTCTATGGAAAGGTCTTTGCAGACAGAGGATATATCAAGCAAGAACTCTTCGAAAGTCTATTCAGCCAAGGTATCCAACTCGTTCATGGCCTAAAGGCTAAAATGAAGAACAAGCTGATGCCGATGTGGGATAAGATAATGTTAAAAAAACGCTATATCATCGAGTGCATCAATGAACTTTTGAAGAATAAAGCTAACCTTGTACACTCGCGACATCGCTTGATACACAACTTCATTATGAACCTATGTTCTGCCCTTACTGCCTATTGCTTTTTTGACAATAAACCTGAGGCTCAACCTGTTTATGTCGAAAAATCAAAGCAGTTAGAACTGTTTGTATACTAATCTTATCCCGAACTCGAGTAGTATAGTTTTTGCGCACAGGCACAATAGGTCGCGTGTCATAAATAAGACGATAAGTTCCCCGAATGCCTATCGTGGGCGTAGCATGATAAGCCACATCAACGGCACCACCAAAGCGCGCCGCCTTTAAATAACTATCGGGCTTGCCTTGATGGATTGCTGTCGTTGTGAGTTCCCAATGCTCTCCTATCCAATGTTTAAAGCTCAACGACAGATGACTTTTCACACTACGGCTATAGGCATTGTCGTTAACTCCTACTGGAGGATCAGGATATTGCCATTTCTCAAACTCATAAAAGACACCTATTGCAGCAAACATCAGACAATGGTCAGTATTGATCAAACGATAGCGGGATTGTAGCCCTGTCGAAATCTTGAACGTCATGCCACGGCTACCAGCCCATTGCGACTCAACATAAGGATAAACTTCAAAGGCATGGCTCAACAAATAGCGATATTCTGCGTGCACGTAACCCCCACTCACCGTCACTTTCCTTCCATAAGTCGAAAACTCCAACTTGTTGATGAGATTGACTACGCGATTGCGGTTAATCAGCAAATTCAAATTGGCGGTGTTCTTCAGCGTCAGCACATTCTCCTTCTCTGTCTTGAAGTCAACCACCGGCTGCAACGATCCTTGAATAGTCTTCGTGCTGTCGATAGCCATCGTCATATTTTCCGTGAAAAGCATCTGTGCACGCATAGGCAGCGCAAGCAACAGCCCCAACCAAACATAGAGCATCCTATTCGCCCACGTGCAATTTTCCATTAAAACCTTTCGTTTCATTCTGTTACGCCTTATCATAAATCATTTGCGGCTGCAAAGGTAACGATAAAACCTCACATCATCAAATGATAGTGCTCCTTTCATTGCCGCAGCATCCCTTCTCACCTCTCTTCGCTTGTGCCGGATGACCGCAGAAGCCCTTGCTGCAAATGCTCGCTACAGCCACATTTACCTACTTTTAGGTATTGCCTACCTCCCCCACTTTCGCTACCTTCGCGTCATCAAATCCATCAATCAAACAGTATGTACATACTCCACAACAGACTATCCCTACTTAGTCTCCTCCTCTTAGCATCGTTAGCCACGATGGCGCAGACAACAACCACCAACGCAGCTACAACCAAACGCGACTCGCTGAAACCACAAAAGCACATCGGTGACGAAACCATCCTCCTACAAGGAATTACCGTCATGGGACGTAACGAAGCGCGCCAGTTGCGCGAAAGCGGCATGCCCGTATCAGTGATGACATCGAAAGAGTTGCAGGGTACCGCCTCATCTATGAACGATGTGTTGGCGCGCGTCGCAGGTGTCACCATTCGCAATACGGGCGGCGTCGGCAGCGCATCAAGGCTCTCTGTGCGCGGTTTGGAAGGAAAGCGCTTGGGCCTATTCGTCGATGAGACAGCGATGAATCAATTCAGCAATTTCATCACGCTCAACGATATACCTACCGATATGATTGCGCGCATCGAAATTTACAAAGGCATTGTTCCCTATAAGTTCGGCGGCAGCGCATTAGGCGGTGCAATCAATGTTGTGACGAAGGAATATCCGCCTATCTATTTCGATGCATCATACGAGATTGGCTCGTTTAACACTCACCGCCTCAACACCGTGTTCAAGCGCACGTATGCGCCGTCAGGGTTGCAATTCGGCATGGGCGGTTTCTTCACCTATTCGGCAAACAACTATTACATGACACTCCACAATTTGGGTGATTTGCGTGTGAGGCGCAACCATGATGCCTTTCGAAAGGGTGTTATCGCGGGGAGCATTAAAGCTACTAAGTGGTGGTTCGATGAGTTGAAAGCCGAACTTATCTACACCGCCACGCATCAGCAGTTGCAGGGCATCGACTTAGACGTGCGTGAGGCCTACACCCATTCGCAAGCTATCGCCACCTCACTCAAAGCCAAGCGTGAGACGTTTTTCATCGACGGACTGGCTTTCGATTTCGAAGCAGCCTTCGATATCGGAAACTACGGCGTCAGCGATTACGCAAAAACCGTTTACGACTGGTTTGGCAACAGCCGCCCATCGCAATCGCCCCTCGGCGGCGAAACCAGCACGCATCCTTATGACGGACACAACAAGAATCTCGATGGCACCGGCAAGCTTAATCTCAACTACACCATCAATCGGCATCACTCCCTCAACCTTAATCTCTATGAAGCCTACACGAAGCTCAAGCCGCACGATGAATTAATGGACGCGGCCTATGGTTTCCGTACTCAATTCGACAGCTATATGAACAGTCTCACTGCCGGACTTTCCTACGACCTCCTCCTATTCCGCGATCGCTTTCAAAGCGCATTCACCCTCCGCAGCTATCACTATCATTCGTCCACCGAGCAACTCCCCTCCTTCTATGTACCAACACCCGAGCAAGTGCGCGTCACCAAACACTCCTTCGGATGGAACGAATCCATGCGTTATCGTCTCACCCCCGAACTCATGTTCAAAGCGTCGTATAGCGATGAAATGCGCATTCCCAGCGATGAGGAGCTTGTCGGCAACGGCTATTCCATCCTGCCTTCCCCAACGCTCAAACCCGAGCATGTGCGATCCTGCAACCTCGGCACACTCTATCGGCGCACGCTGAAGACCGACGGCATCTTCGAAGCAGAGGTCAACGGCTTCTATACGCATCTCACCGACATGATTCGTTACACGCCGTCGATGGTTCCCACACTCGCGCAATACGTCAATGTCGGCGAAACCACCACTTACGGCATCGAAGGCGAAGTTAAGTGGGACGTGTTGCCGTGGCTCTATACCTACGTCAACGCCACTTATCAGAATTTGCGCGATACGCAACGCTTCACCGAAGGTTCAACCGTGCCCAACCCCACTTATCGTAAGCGCATCCCCAACATACCTTATCTTTTGGGCAACGCCGGTATCGAATGTCACCGCGAAAACCTCATTGGCAAGTGCAGCAATACTCGTTTCCTCATCGATGCTTCCTATGTGCACCAATACTTCTATGACTACGAGATGACCATTTACCAAGATCGCAAAATTCCAACAGCGATCACCTTCGACACGGCGCTCGAACACAGCATGATGAACCAAACACTCACGTTCAGTCTCAAAATCAAGAACGTGCTCAACCGTGAAGTGGTGAGCGAACTCAATCACCCGCTCCCGGGGCGTTATGTAGCCTTCAAAGTACGCTACTTACTGCATTGAGCCACTCCTACCCCATCGAACATTCACAATTTTATGTAATATAAAAACAAAACGTATGAACAAACATCTTTTATTCAGTGCTTTTGCACTCATATGCTGCTTGACAGCGTGCGAAAAGAACGACGATCCAACACCGGCTCCGCAGCCATCGCGCATCGGCGGCACACTCGTCATGGCGACAACCGTTCTCAATCCCAGCGGAAACTCCGGCAGTTGTTATGTACAGACGCTAACCGACACCGCAGACGTTTCCATCGACAACAACCGCGCGATACCGGGCGGATTTGGCAATCCTTTCACTGTGCAAGGCAAGAATGTTTACATCTTTCCCGATTACATGGGACAGTCAAAAGCAGCGTTACAGCGCTTTGTCATCGACGCCAACCATCAGCTCGTGAAGGCTGGCGAAATGATGTTGCCGGCCGGTTCTGCAGCTTCGCAGGTCATCGAAGTAAACGATCACACAGCTTATGTTTCGTGCCAGAACTTAGGAAAAGTGCTCGTCTTCGACTTTAAACAGATGAAGCAAACCGGCGAAATCGATTTAAACAGTCTGTCGGGTGCAGGAGTACGCGTAGGTCCCTCGTGCATGATTGTGCGCGACGGGAAAGTATTCATCGCACTCTCACAATTCAATGCGCAATGGATGCCGGCTAAAAACTGCATCGAGTTTGCCATGGTGGATGCCCAGACCAATCGCCTCGAGAAGCACATCAAGAATGAATCACTCGGTTTGGCGTTCCCCACACGCCCCATCGACAGTGGAACGCTCTTCATGGATGAGAAAGGCGACATCTACTTCGCATGCATCGGCTCGTTTGGTTTGGTTTCCGGCATCAACGCCGGCTTTGCACGCATCAAAAAGGGCGAAACCGACATCGATCCCACCTATAGTATAAGGCTTGATCAGACCAACATCGAAGGGCGCAACATCAAGGCCGACTATGTGGCGAGCCTTAAGTATGCCGGCAATGGCATCGCTTACGGACATGTGAGCAGCAACGCGTTAGACCCATCGGCAACAGCCAACCCTTACAGCGCGAAGACATCCGTCGCAGTGGCCGTTGATCTCTATAACAAAACCATCACGGCCATCAAAGGAATCCCCGTGTCAAGTCCCCACGGTCTCGCCATCACGAAATACAACGATGTCATCATTTTCGGTTGTTCGAGCGACAACGCCACAGGCTTCTTCTACTATGACACAAAGACGAAACGCGCCCGTGGTCCCGTCATCAAGACTGCCGGCAATCCCATGCACATCGAATATATCAAAGATTAAAATACGCCAATCGTTATGCTTCACGCCTGCAACAGCGTGACCATACGATAACGTAAAAGCATCAAAATAAACGATGGTCTGCACCCACTGTGCAGGCCATCGTTTTTGGGCATAAGTGACAAAAAGAGACCTAAAATGGGTCTATTTTGCTCTTATATGACAAAAAGAGACCTAAAACATCTTGTATCCCTTTATCTACGAAGGGAATGATTCTTTAAAAAGTCTTGAATAATGACTTTTCTCCTTTCTTTGCTAATACCCTTATGTAGGTTTAATTTTGCTTTCAAAGTAGAGTTGAGTGCTTCCAATTCATTGTTTGTATTCGGCATTTGCAGCTCAGGGAAATCATAGAATGTCCACAACCACGGTGTATTTCTCTTTAAACTCAAATATGCGCTTCTTGTGTTCTTATGCACATAATGCATTTTCCCATCTGCTCCTTTTGCCCCTTCGTTTATGAAGTCCTTCCATTTCTCATGCCATGCAGTCAAAGCTCCTATAAAAGAATCTTTGTCTGTATGGCAAAGCATTTTAGCTATGCCAAGCAATTCTTGTGATGCTTGTAATTTGGGATGCAATGTCAGTTTTGTTCTTATGGTCATAACCTGGTGGAACTGGCAATACTGGAATCTGTACTGGTAGAACTCTTGGCGAAACCCTTTTAAGCCATCGCTGACTATGCATAAAACATTATATCCATGCAACTCAAGATATGAAATACCTTCTCTGTAATCTGCAATAGTTTCTTTCTTGTCAATGAACTTATACGCGAGTTCGGGATAAGAAAATTGCTTAAAAGTTGGTAATCTCGCTATCATTTTGTAATTTTATAGCTGTGAATCAGTAACTTACAAAACAAATATAGCGATGATTACCAAGGACAAAATTACAGAAATATTCTGTATTATCGATGAGTTTGACAAGAATTTGGATGATGAGCTGAAGAAAAACCAGCGTTTAACCAACCAGAATGGTAATGGGAAACGTTACAGAAATCGTAAAGGAATACTTTCAGAAAGAGAGGTGATGACGATTCTTATATGCTATCATTTCGGTACCTATCGCAATTTTAAGGAGTATTATCAGAATTGTATCCGCGGCTGCTTCCACAAAGAGTTCCCCCATGCGGTATCCTATAATCGATTTGTAGAGCTCATGCCTCGTGTATTCTGCAAAATGATGCTCTTCATGAGGCTCTATGCTTTCGGCAAGTGTACGGGGATAACGTTCGTTGACAGCACAATGATCCCCGTATGCCACAACGTAAGAAGGTATTTCAACAAGGTTTTTTCGGGGCTCGCCAAGAACGGAAAAGGGACGATGGGCCGGTGTCATGGCTTCAAACTTCACCTGCTTTGCAATGATTCGGGCGAAGTAATCACATTCTGTCTTACCGGAGCCAACGTGGATGACAGGGATAGCAGGGTGTGGAATATAGTTACAAAGGTGCTCCATGGGAAGGTCTTTGCTGACAGAGGATATATCAAGCAAGAACTCTTCGAAAGCCTATTCAGTCAAGGTATTCTGGGCTCGTTCATGGCCTAAAGGCTAAAATGAAGAACAAGCTGATGCCGATGTGGGATAAGATAATGTTAAAAAAACGCTATATCATCGAGTGCATCAATGAACTTTTGAAGAATAAAGCTAACCTTGTACACTCGCGACATCGCTTGATACACAACTTCATTATGAACCTATGTTCTGCCCTTACTGCCTATTGCTTTTTTGACAATAAACCTGAGGCTCAACCTGTTTATGTCGAAAAATCAAAGCAGTTAGAACTGTTTGTATACTAATCTTATCCCGAACTCGAGTATATCTGCAGTGAAATGCTCTCCCCGTTGCAGCTGATGCCCATATCCAACATACGGGTTATCAAAAGGTTTTGATAATCCGTATTATCTAAAGACAAACATTATCCAAAGATTGCCATAAATTTCATTGTAACTATTTGATTAACATCTTTAGTTTTGATAATTACTCGTGATAATATGTAAAGAATCACATAAAATCAAGCGTAGTTTCCGTTATTATAATATGGTATAACCATTCTTAATAAACAGAATTATGGATGCAAAAGACTACGCTATTGACAACCTGATTGTCAAATGCTCTGAGAAGATGAATGAATCAGGATATTCTCAGGGCTGTATCAGTACCCATGTGGTACGATGGAAACTTCATCTGAAGCCGTTCCTCGTAAAGAACGGCACAAGTGTTTATGATTCGGAACTGGGGAGGAGATTCCTTATGGAAATGCTTCCGTCCCTGTCCCCAGCCTCTCAGCGAAGATTCAAGCGGAGTGTCCGCATTATTGACGCATTCGTGACAACTGGTGAAATTCCGAAGCATGCCAAACGTTCTACCATTCCGTTCTTTTCTAACGGGATTTGGACAGTTGCACAAGATTTCATTGATTACAAATTATCCCAGCGATGTATGTTGCCGACGATTGACAATTATAGACGGCTATTATCCTATTTCGTATTGTCTTTGAATATAAAAGGGAAGGATGATGTTGCTCAAATATCGGAAAGTGACGTTCTTGAGTTTTTGGGAGCAAGAGAGTCTAACAGGTCACGACATAGTGTCATGCGTCAGTTTTATGAGTTCATTGACAAGTCCCATCCAGAGTTTCCCAGTTTCTCCTATTATTTGAGTTCATCCATCAACCCGTACGGGAGAGGATGCCCTCAACCTACTCCATGGAAGAAGTGGGGAAAATAGAATCATCAGTGAATAGAAGTGGAGGCATAGGCAAACGTACATATGCCATGCTTCTCTTGGCTTCAAGGCTTGGCCTGCGCATTTCTGACATAATTGGGCTGAAATATGCAAATATAGATTGGGACAGATCTCTAATACAGCTAAGGCAGGCAAAGACAGACAAGCCGATAGAACTTCCCTTGCTTAAAGATGTAGGAGAAGCCATTATATCCTACTTGAAAGTACGTCCTGAATGTGAGCTTGAAGAAATTTTTGTCACTCATACGCCTCCAATCACGAAAATGAGCAGAACAGGAGCAGGGCGATTGATTTCAAATGTTATCCAGAAAAGTGGTATTGACAATGCTGGACATAAACATGGTCCACACTCCATGCGATTCTTGCTGGCAAGCAGGATGCTTGAACAGGGAGTCGGCATTCCTGTAATATCTGAGTCACTTGGTCATTCTGGTCAAGATGTTACAATGAACTATTTGCGTATTGACATACAGGAGATAAGCCTCTGTATGCTTGATGTTCCACCAGTTAAAGAAGATTTCTATGAGCAGCAGAATGGTACATTCTTCATATAAGGATGATGATTTTAAGAGTATCTTATCTCCGTATATATTACGTTTTCTGGAAACAAAGGAAACGGCAGGTTCAGATGCAAAATGCTACCTGTCGACTCTGCGTGATTTTGACAGATTTTTCTCACGGGAAAAACTACCATCTGTTTGTGTTAAGCAATCAGACTTTGAGGTATGGAGGAGAAGATTGACAGGTAAGGCTGCGACTACCATCTACTTGAAAATCTGTGTTGTTGGGCAATTTCTTCGTTATATGGCAAGGCTTGGTATTCCTTGTTACATTCCGGTTTATCCACGTAAGCCTAAGAATTTATATGTGCCATATATTTTCTCTGAAGAAGAACTGAGGAGGATATTCGAGGCTGCAGATGAACTTATATTTTTGAGACGGACATTCAGATGTAGTGTTTTCTCCATCCCTGTACTTCTAAGACTGCTGTATTCTACGGGAATGAGAATCGGAGAAGCTTGTAGTATAGTTAACAGCGATGTGAATATGTCATCCCGCATCATCCTTATACGGGATACAAAGAACAAAAGAGATAGGCAACTCCCTATTACAAATTCTCTGTATGGAGTCCTTACGCAATATCTAGCCAAACGGAACAAGTTGCCGTTATCTGACATAAACGAGCCACAGAATCCGTTTCTTATCTCATTGAACGGAAGTCCGCTGACAGGAAGGAGTGCAAGACATTGGTTCCTCAAAATCCTTGAAGCGTGCGAAATCAACTATGTCCCAAAGGTTGGGCCCAGAATACATGACCTTAGACATACCTTTGCCGCTCATGTTCTTGAAAGACTGGCAAAGGACGGTATGGACATGCATTGTTGCTTACCTATATTATCTGTAGCACTTGGGCACAAATGTGTAAGTGACACAGAGTGTTATGTGAGAATAACCAATCAGATTTATCCACATATCTCGGATGCTACATCAACAATTTCAGAGTATATTTTCCCAACAATCTCAACAATTTAACAATTATGAAACAGACAGAATCGCCATTAGCAAAGCATATCGGCTCATTCTTTTCTTCATATCTGTCAGTAGAACGAGGAGCAAGCCCGCATACAATACGTTCCTACGCGAACACATTCGTCTCTTATATCGATTATATGGAACGAAAGAAAGGCATTAAGCCTCACAACCTTTCGACTGCATCCCTTGTCAAAGTGAATGTTCTTGGTTTTCTTGCGTGGATAGAAGACACAAAAGGCGTGACCGTACTGACACGCAACCAAAGGTTGGCTGCAATACATTCCCTTTGTCGGTATTTGCAACATTCAGACATAACACACATAGACCGATGGCAAGAAATATTATCGATAAAGTTTAAGAAGGCACATCCAAAACCGATGTTATATCTTTCGGTAGAAGGTGTGAAACTTCTTTTATCCCAGGTCCCGACAGATAGCATTACCAGTAGAAGAAACCTTGCTATGCTTGCATTGTTGTACGATACAGGTGCTCGTGTACAGGAACTGGTGTCATTGCGACCATGTGATCTGCACTTGGAATCACCTGCGTATCTAATTCTACAAGGAAAGGGGAACAAGAGCCGGGCCGTTCCTATTCAAGACAAGCAAGTCTGCATCTTACAGCATTACATAAGCGAGAACAAACTTAACAGGGAGGAGTGCCAAACAGAACCTTTGTTCAAGAATCGCAATGGAAGCAAACTAACGGGTGCTGGAGTCACATACCTACTAATGAAGTACGTGACCCAAGCCCATGAGCAGAACCCGGATTTGATTCCAGAACGCTTATCACCACATTGCCTTCGCCATAGTAAAGCCATGCATCTGCTTCAAGCAGGGGTGAATTTGGTTTACATACGGGATATTCTGGGAAATGTTTCAATCATGACAACAGAAATCTACGCCCGTGCAGACTCAAAGCAGAAGAGGGAGGCTCTTGAGGCTGCGTACAAGGATGTCATACCTGACACGGACAGACACCGCCTTCTTGGGAAACCAACAAATCGCTAAGAGAATGGCTGAAAAGTCTAGGCACACATCCACGCTGACCACTATCAGCCAATGTAACTAAAATCCTCCAGATGCAGTCCAAAAGAATCTGAGGGTTAAGCAATTGCTTTCCCCTATGTAGCATAAGATGTAAGTGGGGGCCGGTGGAGCGACCAGTTGAACCAACAAGTCCGACCGCTTCACCTGGTTCCACCATTTGCCCTTGTCTCACAAGAATCCTTAACAAATGGCAATAAGTGACCACATAGTTGCCGTGTCTTATTATAACATAATTGCTACGAGATCTGTCTCTACCGATTGTGGTGATTATTCCTGGCAGCATAGCAAATGTTTCTGTTCCAATGCTGGCTCTCAAGTCTATGCCATTATGCAACCTTCTCTTTTTTGTAAAAGGGTCCATTCTATATCCAAATTTGGAGGATATTTTTATAGTATGCAAGGGGAATGATGCAATTCTCTGGTGAGCTTGACTCTGAGACAATGTGCAGAAATAGGGCCTTACGCCCTCATTATTATCATAAGGAACACCATTTGTAATTGCTTCAACATCCTCATCCTCAACGAATTCTTCCGTGAATCTTTGGATAATGTTTGTCTTTAGATAATACGGATAATTCTTCCAGCTGTGCAGCCCCTCAAAGTATTTCACAACGACAACCGCACGCTCAAAAGGTGGCAAGTCTGTCAGCCGCACCCTGCGCTGGGCAAGGGTCGGCTGACAGAACAGGCAGAATACACAAAGTAAAATGAAAGAATTTATCGTTCGCATCAATTACGTTCTTAGTGGCGAGAAGATGCGGGCTTCTTGCCCTCTTCTCGCTCGTTGTTAAAACTAAAGGTCAGATGCTGAACCCTGCCGAAACTATCCTCCACATATACATCAATTGTCTGGCGGTCGGCTGAGAGCGAAGTGTAGTATAAGCGGAACACATCCTTTGTAAGCGGATAGCGGTCATTCGGCTTGAAGACAGTGCCGTTATCATTTCTTAGCAAACCCTTGCCATCAGACTGGAAGTAACGTATCGTATAGCGAGTGTCAGCAAACTCACCACCTCGTTTGAGCGTGCAGCGTATCTCAGCCGTCTGTCCCCTTATAATGTCTTTCTGAACCGGCATTGTCTCCACCGTAAACGGATAAGACTGCTGAACATCCAAATCCCTATCACAAGCAGATAGGCAAAACACGGCAAGGGTCAGCACACCCATTACCCAAATCGTATTCAATATCTTCTTCATCTTTTCTTCTACTTAAAAGTTAAACCTTAATCCTGCAGAAACAGCTGGACGGAAACGATGCACGTCCGTTCCAAAGAGGAAACGTCCCTGCGCCTTTACAAGAAAGAGAACTCTGTCCGTTAGGAACACTTCCACCGAACCATGCACGGCACCGCCATAGACAAAGCGGGAACGGTCGAGCAGCGTCGCCCCGTCGGGCAGCAGCTTCTTGTCCTCGTTCAGCTGCTCATAGCCACCCAAGGTGGATATGCCGCCATAGAAAAACACATTCTTGCCATTGTCGGAGAGTATCGGGTGCATGTAGCCCACCTGTAAGAGCGCATCTTTGAGTTTCACTGCATAATCCCTGTACGGCATATTCTGTTGTTCATACTCTGCCATAACAAAGGTATAGTTCTCACACCCCAGATATCGGGTGAGTGATGCTCCCATGCCAAAATTGCCAGCTGCAAGGAACTTTTCACCCTTGATAAGCGGAACTCTCCCAGCGACCTCTATTCCTCTTTGCTTGGGTATCAGTCGCTGTGCCTGCGATGGCAAGCTAAAAGCCATTGCCACCGCTGCACAAACCGATAAAATGATTTTCTTCTTCATAATGTCTACCATTTCAGTTTGAGGTTATCAATCTTCTTTGCCAGCTGCAGGTCTTCTGCCGTTACATAAAAAGTCAGCGTGCGACCGCCATTTCTCTCATAGAGCGTCACTTCAAGCTGCTTGTCTTCTGCAAGAGAAAACTGCTCGAGCGCAAACACAGTGTGTTCACTACCCATGCTACGCACCTGCATCACCTGATGATAGGCACGAAGTGGCTGTAATAGCTGTTCTTGTATAGCGGTACGCTTTGCCATCTTCTTATCTACAACCTTAAAGGTGATAAAATCCACCGAGTATGGCATATTCGTGCCATTTTCCATTCGAGTGTGGAAATACAGCAAGCCGTTATGGGCATACAAGCCACGAAGCAGGAACTTCATGCCAAACTGCTGTGTACTGATATGTTTGATGGTACGCTTGTCGTTCTGATAGATGGTCTGCATCATCAGCTTTACTAATACGGGCGACTCGTTACCGAGTTCCTTAAAGTAAATATCAGAGCGATTGCTTGGCAGGCGTCCGTCCGTTGGTGATAAGAAGTCTTTCATCTCAATGCTTAACTTCTCCGGCTCATCGGCATACTTTACGTTGAAAGCATAGAAAGAGCCGTCCTCACAGATGACACTCATATTGGTTTCCGTCTCAAAGTCCTTCACCGAAGCCTTTACACGCAGTACGTTCTCTGCATCCTCCGCCTTCCCTGCGATAATGTTCTGTGAACCTAAGTCTACATAGCGGATGGCAGAAGGGAAGATAAGATGCACGGTCTTGTCAAAGGTAACGTCAAGACCATACGGCAGTACGACACGCCCCGTTGGTATGGCACGGCTCATACCTTGAAAGAGCTCTCCCGAAGTAAGTGGACGGCTTGGTGTCAGACCATCATTGTTTTCCTGTGCTGTGGCTGTTGCTCCCACCATGGCAAGCATAGCCATTGATAAAATAATTTTCTTCATTGTTCCTTTTTTATTTGATGTTATTTTTTACTTATCATTTTCGATTGTTTTATTTGGACTGAACCAAGAAAAGTCGGTAGCCACCTTTAAGTGTTACCTTGATAGTGCGCAGCTTCTTCTGAAGCAGTTGACTTGCACCCTGCATCACCCCACGGGTAGCCTCGGAGATAATCTGGTCCTTGGCAGAGGAAGCGAAGGTAAAGGATGTTCCCATTGAACCGCCGATGTTCGCTCCAACTTCCTTAAGCGCATTGATGTCCTCCGAACCTGGTATATACACGCCCTCCTGTCCGTCTATATCGTATGCCGAGAGTTTGACGGTTATGATATGACCGTCCACCTCAATACTTTTGATAAGCAGGTGCATACGGTTACCCTCAGTCTTAGCAACGGCTATGAGTCGGCTCTGTCGTGGAATGTGCAGTCCCTGTACCTTGGCAGTTTCCAGCAGACGAAGCACGACATTGTCACCCTCCTTAAGAACTGTAGTCCTGTCCACTACTACTTTGAGCGTATTGCGCATTGTAGGTACAGCCGTGCTTGCAAGCGAATAAAAGCCCATATTACGAGCCTTCTTGCCATATTCCTCCATAAAGTACACATCGCTCATAGGCTGATCAAGTGAAGATACTATCTGCCTACGCTCCGGCAGCACCTCCATTGCAGGCTTTTCATTCTGCATGGTCTTGCCCTTAGCGGCGTCAGAGCCACCTACAGTGTCTTCCGTCTTCTCCTTTCCAGCCGTCAAACCACTATTGAAAGTAGGTGGAGTTGATGCTTTGGGAAGATACTTTGCTGCCATCTGATAGCTCTTTTCCATCAAGGCAAGCTGCCGTTTCTCTTCATTGTCCTCCCTGCTGTCTTTGGCAGAGAGTTCCTTTTTAAGGGTTCTTTCGTTAAAAGCATAGGTTGGAAACAGAATAAAATCTTATATCCTTATACGATATGATTATCCGAAGTTAGGCGGTCTCACAAAAAAGAGTAAAGCACAAAATAAAGATGCAGAAAAGACAAGTTAACACCACGTCTTTCATCTTCTACAAACAACTTATCCCCATACCAACCAACGTTTATAAACTCTTTTTATGCAGTTCTAAGCTAACACATGCTCTTTTGGTTTCATAAAGACGCCTGTTTATCGAGCAATAGATGCTCTTTTGAAGTCTAAATAACGCCCTTTTGAAATCCAAACAAGCACCTTTTCTTACAAGGCTTTATAACTAATTGATTTACCGTTGTTTGCAAACTCGCTCTTTACACAAATTTTGCCTTTATTGATAGATGTTTTATCCGAAATAATGTCATTCTTAATCCATTGTTTGCCATCAAAGTTTTCTGTGTTAGAGGGTGATAATTAAGTAGGTAGTTGACAGTCTTGTCTATGCTTTTTTATAAATCTTCGGTTCTTCTGTTAAAGCTATACGAAAAGTATCCACGCATTTAACGAAAGAATCTTTTTACTATTTGTAATGATATACTGAAGAAATATGTTCTATTAAGTTATTATGAAAAGATTAGTAAGTAAAGACTAAAAAAATGTTTCTTTAATTTGAAATATAAAATTATAAATGTAACTTTGTGCAGTTATAAGTAAAAAGAGAGATAGAGCATGTAATCTCTTTTTAGATATAAATAAACTCATCATAATTATGGAGGTAAATATAAAACAGGCTTTGAAAGTTTTCTTTTCTAAATCATCATTTGAGATGATTTATTTTGAGGCATTTGCCAATGCTCTTGATGCGGGTGCAACTGATTTTTATATTGATATAAAACAAGGGAATGAGCTAAAGGAGTTATCCTTAGTTCTAACAGATAATGGTATAGGTTTCACAGATGAACGTTTTCGAAAATTTGGAAAGCTCTTTGATGTTGAAGAAGAGCCAAGTCATAAGGGACTAGGACGCCTAGTCTATTTGTGCTATTTTGGTAAGGTACATGTTGAGAGCTGTTTTAACAATTCTGTCAGAAGAGTTTTTGATTTTGATGAATCCTTCAGCGGAACAAGTCAAACTATACATACGGGTAATGAAGACAATGGCACGGTATTGACTATGACGGAGTTCTTAGGAACAAAACTTGGAAGAAATGATTATATAAAGCCATCTTATATAAAGAATGCACTATTGGAAAATTTCTATATGAAGTTCTATAAAGCGAAGTTGGCAGGTAAACAACTCAATATCTTTATTCGCTTATTTGTTGATGGGCAAATCGTTTCAGAAGAAACAATTACCACTGATAGTATGCCTTCTTTCTCTGTTAAGGAATTAACTACACAAATGGATTTTTTTAATAGTATAGACCTTTATTACTATGTCAGAGAAGTAGAAATAAAAGAGACAAAGGTTATAACAGCATTAGCTATTGATGACCGTAGTCATAGAGTAGAAATAATTGCAGATGAAAATCTACCTAAAGGTTATGAAATGATATTTTTGCTCATTTCTGAATCATTTCAAGGAAATATAGATGGAACTCGTCAGAATCTTACCATCTCAGACAATGAATTGACTATAATAAAGACTATTTTTAGGAATGGAATATCAGAAGTCATAAAAGAGCAGTTCCCACAAATAAATAAGAATAATGAGAAAAGAGTTACTTATTTAAAACAAACCTTTCCACATCTTTGCGGTTATTTTGATAATAATGACATAGGATATTCTTCGCAAACTGATATTCTGAAAAAAGCTCAAGATAAGTTCTTCAGAGATCAGAAAGAAATTCTTGGTGCCAAGGAGTTAAATGACGAACAATTTAACAAATCATTAGACCTTTCTGCACGTGCTTTAACTGAATATATTTTATTCAGACAGAACGTAATCAAAAGAATGAAAGGATTAGATAAAAATAATAAAGAAGAGGAACTGCATAATCTTATAGCACCTAAATACGCAGAATTTCATGGACAAGATGTTGTTACAGATATGTATAGAAACAATGTTTGGGTTCTTGATGATAAATTTATGAGTTATAGCACAGTACTTAGTGAAGCAGAAATGTCACGAGTAATAGATGTCCTTACTGAAGGGGAAGTTAGAGATAAAGATAATGATCGTCCAGATATAACGCTCTTCTTTTCGGGAAATCCAAACGAATCAGACAAGAAAGTAGATGTTGTTGTTGTTGAATTAAAACGTTTAGGCTTAAGTGCTGAACAAAATTCTATTGTTGAATTTCAATTGGATACTCGAACGCGCAGACTAGCTGAATATTATGGTAATCGTATACAGAGAATGTGGTTTTATGGTATTGTTGATTTCGATGATCAATATGAAATGCATCTAAGGGATAATTATTTCAAGCCTTTATTTTCAAATGGGAAAATATATTTTCGTTCAAAACAAGTGTCTTTAAATTTAACAAGTTCAGAAAGTGTTATTCAAAATGCTTACATACTTGATTTTTCTGCTATGGTTGAAGACGCAAATTCGAGGAATTCGACATTCTTAAAAATACTCCAACATAGTTTCGAAAAACGAAAACAATAAGTGAAGTTTGTGCGTTTCGAGGTTAGGTACATTATCACCTCAATTATAACTACAAATCTAGGCTGTTCCACACTGAAATCATCATAATGTCAGCATTCCTACGCTACGGAGAGCAGTAGAAACTTCGACTCTAAAGAGGTTGTCTTGTTTTTTCGGTTAAAGACCTCAACAGCACGTCTCATTTCTTCGCTTTCTTTGATTGAAGGTTACGGATAAGGTGGAAGACCGTACGGCGGTTCACAAGGTAGCGTGGGTGCATACGCACTGCTCCTTTCTTCATCAGTCCGTACTGCCCGTACTTTCTGTTCATGGTGAACGTTTGCCATACCACGAGGCTGGCACCCACTACACCTATGACAAGACAGGCTATCTGACTGATGCCGCAGAGATAGAGAATGACCACGAGAATGAAGACTGCCAGCAGCCCTCCTGCAAAGAGGAAGAGGTACTGTGCCTTCAAACCCTTGAACTCCACCGTCCGACCTACACCCTTGTTGATTTCAAATGCTGCCATCGCCTTACAGGAAGAAACTTCTCAAGATAGTGGCAGCCACGATGAGGAAGATACACGCACCGAACCAAGAGGCTGCGGTCTTGCTCGTATCGGGGTCACCACTTGAGAACTTGTTGTACACTCTAATGCCTCCAATCAGACCTACTACGGCACCGATGGCATAGATAAGTTTTGTGCCGGGATCAAAATAGCTTGTTACCATCTTTGTGGCTTCATTGATACCCGCCATGCCGTTGCCCTGTGCGTATGCTCCTATGGCGGTAGCCGTCAGGAGGAACAGCATTGTGATTTTCTTTTTGTTGTTCATTGTTCTTTTTATTTTAAGTTGTTAAATGAATTGTTTTCTTTTGGGCAGAGGTGGTAAGGGGTGACTCGGTTTTATCGTATGACAGATATAGTTTGATTGTTTCTTTTGAGCCACCCCTTGAACACGGTACAATATGAACAAAAACATTAGTTTTACAGATAGTATGAAAGTGGACGCTCGTCATCTTCCGAAACATTGCTGTCGCTGCTCTCTACGTTTGAGTTCGTTTCAAAGTCAGAAGAAGAACTAATATTACTTTCCTCTAATTCCGCTTCTTCCGCCTTGCGAATGGCGGCAAGTAGCTTTTGATGGTCTTTTTCCTGCTTAAGCGTTGCCTCCTTAATGTAGTCCATTAGCTGTGTGCCTCGTATTGCTTGCAGTGTTTCGTGAACGTCAGTTTCGTCTTCCTCATCAAGCTCATCATCATTCCTGTGCCAGCCGTTTACACGGGACAAGTCCCTTGTAAGAATAGCGGACGATGAGACTTCTGGTAAGGAATCGTCTGCAATCAGCAGTTCCTCACGAATGATAGTATCTTCGTCCGGCTCGTCCATCGTGTAGTCAACCTGCATTTCATTGTCCTCTTCCTTTTCATCCGTATGTTCGGGTGCGGATTGAGGTGTAACAGTTGACTCTGTTTCATCTTCCTTGCGTACATTTTGCGTCGCAAAGGTACTGGGATTATCGGTTGAATTTTCAGACGAGGAAACAGCGGGAGTTTCGGGGACAGACGGGGAAGTAAAGGGTTTACTCCTGCCCACCAAAACGTGCCTGGCATGTTCTACCTGTTCTTTTGTGACAATAGGCTTTCCTGTGGTTTCATCCACAGATTTGGGGACTGGTCGTAAGCAGATTTTCCAGAGGTATGCGATACCTAAAAGTAGCCATATCACACCCAAGAAAAGGAGAATATCTAATAGAATTGTTTCCATTACTTACAGTGTTATGGTGGTTTTACTTCTCTGTTTATCGGCTGCATCATTGATTAGATTCTGATGTTCCCATAAATATTCACGCAGGATATTCTCTATGTAGGAAGTCATAGACACACGCTGATTCAAATCATGTAGAATATTGCGAAGCACCTGCAAGGTTTCGACATTCATGGTAAAGGCTGTTTTCCTTGGAAAGCGCGAAGTATGAAGAAAACGATTGCGATAATCTTCAAAACTATTGAAGTCCGAATGTACGGAAGGGGAAGAAGTATCTTCTTCTGATAATACTACCTCTGCTGTTTCCTCCCTGGTTTCCACAACAGGTTTTTCCATAGAAGACAAAAGCCTGTCCAAGCGAATACAGAAATAGACAATGCTGATAAGCATCCAGATAATCCCCATGAGGAGAAATGTATCCAATAACAATGTTTTTATCATAAATTAAGTGTTTGATTACGTTTATACTGTGCCGCTGTCTTGTTCAGCATGGCTTGGTTTTCTTTCAAATGCTCAAGAAGGATATTTTCAATGTAGGCAGTGAGGGTAGTCTTTGCACGGACATCCCGAAGGACATCTCTGAGCAACTGCAAGACCTCACTGTTAATGGTGAATCCGGATTTACCATTACTGCATTGAGAATGGCTAAGGTAGCGTTCACGATATTCCTCAAAAGAGAGTTTGGCAGACAGGGCATCTTCCCTGCTTCCTTTGTCTTTATTTTTTTTAGCCCGTAAAGGTTCTGCTGTCTGTTCTGCTGCAGAAGTCCTTGCAACAGGTTCTTCTTCTTTCGCTTCTTGCGGTTCATCCGATTGGAGTTTTTCCAAATCACGCTCAAGTTCTGTGGGCTGGTCATAAAAGGGGGATTCTTCCGGAGAACGTTCCTGTACACCGTAATTGCCCATCTCCTTGAGTTTGCTCCGGAGGACTTTCTTTCGTTCTTCACTAATGGAGGTCATAGGCTATCCGGAATGAGATGGCATTTTTCGATTACTTCCTCCACCCACAAGTCTATACCAGTAGGAAGGCGTAAGGTAAGTGCCGGAGGTAAGTAAGAACTGCGGAAGACACCCTTCACGCCACCTAACTCCAATTCCCTGGAGAATCTCACGGAATGGTATATGCGGGTATCAAATATACTGATGTCCTCTTCCTTTGCATATTGTGTGTAATAGTCCATAACGATGGAACTGGCGCTACGGTTGATTTTGTTCCATAGTAAGAGCAGGTCACGGATACGGGCATCGCTAAGTCCGACTCCCAAGTCCCTGATGGTCCTGGCATAGGCAAAGCTGGACACCAAAGATTGGGGATCCGCCTCTATAGGGGTGATGATATAGTCCATGTCTATGGAGAGTTGGAGCAAATCCTCGGTTGAAGCATGACCGGGAAAATCAAAAATTACGAGGTTTACCTTTATATCATGCGTCCTGATGTATTCGTTCACATATTTAATGACGTTTTTCGGTGTCGAGCGAATAATGGGATAGGCATGTTTCCCAAACTTGGTGAAGAAATCCTTCATCTGTTTAGAAATGGTTTCACTTCCCTCTATCATGCGGCGTTCTCTCTGCCTCAACTTGAAGAACGACTCTTGCGTTCCGTCACAATCTACGACAAGAAGAGATATTCCTTTTTCGTAATATAGAATGGACGCGAGGATTTCGGCAAGGCTACTCTTGCCAACCCCTCCTTTTTGCGATGCGAAGCCCAGATAGACGGGCTGATTTTTAACTTTCTGCTTCATCGTTGTTGAATATTGTATGATTAACTCTATTGTTACTTTCTTACAGACCGAGTTCAGTCAGTCGGATAGACAGTGAGTTGGTAGATAGGTATCGAGCCTTGAACTGACAGAATTTTTGACTGAGTGTCATAATTACTTTTTGACTGACTGATCTATAGACTTTATTACCGTCTGTCCAACTTCCCGAAAAACTCTTTAGCTGAGTTTTGTCGGTCGGTAGATGAGTTGATAAATTGGTACGTTTTGACCTAAATCCACTGCAAAATAAGTCAGTAATTTAGTTATTTCCAACCCTTGGGGAAATGCAGGGAAATGAAAGGAAAAAGAGTGAATATCATTGATAATGAGTTATTTGAAAATCCGCCGTAACTTTGCAGGCGAGAATAATACATGGAGGTATACTCTTAGAAACAGACACCCCATAAGGGTGGATGCTTCAATCGTATCAACTCTTGATATTGGCAAGGTGTGTCTTTGTAACACAAACCGCAGTTTGTATCACAAAGACCCTTGCCCCGAAGGGGGATGAATTACTCCAAAGTCGTAATTAAGAAAACAGAACAGATATGAAAAAGGAAACGGAACATGGTTCAGAACGAAAACAAGCAGAAAAGCCTCATTGGGATAACTGGCATGTGCGGTTGCCCAACCCCAAAGACCAGCAACGGGCGATTGATTTGTTTTAGCGTTCGGGGGTAAAAACAAAGTCGGATTTCGTGCGTGGACGTATTCTTGGAGAGAGTTTCAAGGTGATTACGGTGGATAAATCTACCGTGGAATATTACCGAAAGCTCTCAGAACTGACGGCGCAAATCCATAAGATTGGCGTGCTGTATAACCGGACCGTGCGTACCATCAACAGCTATCACAGCGTGAAGACCGCACAGATTCTGCTTGAAAAGTTGGAGAAAATATCTGCTCAAATCATTGCCTTGCAAGAACAGGCTATCCGTCTTACCATAGACTACCGCAAGAAATGATTGCCAAGATTTCTGCCACGGAGAACCTTGGAGGGGCACTCGGCTATAACTTCAAAAAGGTGGAGAAAGGGGAAGCAAGCATTCTCCTTGCCGCTGAGTTGTATCAGGACAAGGAGGGATATTATACGATGGAGGAGGTGTTTGCAGATATGGAAGCATTGATACCCAAGAAATGCCGTACCAAGAAAACGGTGTTCCACTGTTCGCTCAATCCGCACCCGGACGAGAAACTATCCGATGAAAGGCTCACACAGATAGCCAAGGAGTATATGGAGGCTCTCGGCTACGGAAAACAACCCTACACCGTGTTCAAGCACAACGACATCGCCCGTGAGCATATTCACATCGTGTCGCTTCGGATAGACGGTGAGGGAAAGAAAATCAACGACAAGTTTGAAAAGCGAAGGAGCAAGAAGATTACTGATACCTTGGAAAGGAAATTTGGTCTCATTCCAAGTTCAAAGGTTACTGACAAGGCGATGAAAGAAACGCCCAAGGTGGATACCATAAAAGGGAATATCAAGGAACAGGTGGCAAATGTTGTCCGCATGGTGCTGAAACATTATAAGTTCTGTTCATTAGGAGGACTGAACGCCATTCTGAGCAAATATAACCTTGCCGTAGAAGAAGTAAAAACGGAGTTCCGAGGAAAGAAATATGACGGACTGGTCTATGTTCCGACAGATGACAAGAGCAATAAAGTAAGCACACCCATCCATGCCTCGGACATCGGCCGTGGTGTGGGCTATACTGCCATACAGAACAGGATACAGAAGTCGAAACAAACCGTCAAACCACTGATACCAACCATAAGAAACAAGGTGTTACAAACAATGCGTACCTCTCCCAATACGGAGAAAGAACTTCGGCAAAGATTGGAGGAACAAGGCTTGCGTGTGGTAATCCGAAAGAATGATAATGGAAGAATTTACGGCATTACCTTTATTGATGACGAGCAGGGTGTTGTACTCAATGGTTCCAGATTGAGCAAGGGATATGCCGCCAATGTATTCAATGGTTATTTCTCCAATCCTGCCCATAACCCATTCTTGGACGAAACGCTGTATGGCAGACCTTCTGCCCGTTTGGAACAATCGGCAACTGTCCAGCCTTTACAATCCAATGCAGAAGAAGGGGATAACCTTATCGATGAACTTATCGAGGATATGGTGGGGGACTCTTTTACATCTACGGGCAACGATGATTGGAAAGAAGCGGCATGGCAGCGTAAACTTCGCAGGCAAAGCAAAGTCAATCTCAGACGGAGGAAAAGATAGGTAAGGTATTTCAAACTTTGTTTGAACAGTATTCAAATGCAATTCAAATAACGATGATACAACAAATATAAAAGCAATACGATTATGGCACAAGAAGATGATTTAAGGGCATTGGGTAAGGTGATGGACTTTATGCGGGGCATATCTGTGATATTCCTACTTACCAACTGCTATTGGTTCTGCTACGAAGCATTTCAGGAGTGGCATTTTACACTCGGCGTCGTCAACAGAATTCTGATGAATTTTCAACGCACGGCGGGTCTATTCTCGTCCATACTTTGGACGAAACTCTTTTGTGTGGTATTCCTTGCACTGTCCTGTTTGGGGACAAAAGGCGTGAAGGAAGAGAAAATTACATGGCCGAAGATTTGGACAGTGCTTTTCTCAGGCTTTGTCTTTTTCTTTCTCAACTGGTGGCTCTTAGCATTGCCCATCGGTAAGGGCGGTGCAGCCTCGCTTTATATCTTCACGCTCTCTGTGGGCTATATCTGTCTGCTGATGGGAGGTGTATGGATGAGCCGTTTACTCAAAAACAACCTGATGGACGATGTGTTCAACACGGAAAATGAAAGCTTCATGTAGGAAACCCGACTGATGGAGAATGAGTATTCTGTCAATCTGCCTACACGTTTTTACTATAAGAAGAAGTGGAACAAAGGTTGGATTAACGTGGTCAATCCATTTCGTGCCTCGATGGTGCTCGGAACTCCGGGTTCTGGCAAGTCTTACGCCATTGTGAACAACTATATCAAGCAGCAGATTGAAAAAGGCTTTGCCATGTATATCTACGACTACAAGTTTCCCGACCTTTCCGAGATTGCTTACAATCATCTGCTTCGGCATTTGGATGCTTATAAGGTGAAACCGCAGTTTTATGTCATCAACTTCGATGATCCGAGAAAGTCGCATCGTTGCAACCCCATTAATCCAGCATTTATGACGGATATATCGGATGCCTATGAGAGTGCCTACACCATCATGCTCAACCTCAACCGTTCGTGGATACAAAAGCAGGGAGACTTCTTTATGGAGTCACCGATTATCTTGCTGGCAGCCATCATCTGGTTTCTGAAAATCTATGAGAATGGGAAGTATTGCACTTTTCCTCACGCCATAGAGTTTCTGAACAGACCCTATGCATAGATATTTCCGATACTCACTTCCTACGATGAACTAGCCAATTATCTTTCTCCCTTTATGGACGCTTGGGAGGGCGGAGCACAGGATCAGTTGCAGGGGCAGATAGCCAGTGCCAAGATACCGCTTTCCCGTATGATCTCGCCAGCTCTTTATTGGGTGATGACGGGTGATGATTTCTCGCTCGACATCAATAACCCTAATGAGCCGAAAGTCCTTGTTGTTGGTAATAATCCCGACCGTCAGAATATCTACTCGGCTGCTCTCGGTCTGTATAATAGCCGTATTGTGAAACTCATCAACAAGAAGAAGCAACTCAAATCATCAGTAATCATCGACGAGCTGCCTACCATTTACTTTCGTGGACTTGATAATCTTATCGCTACTGCCCGAAGTAATAAAGTGGCAGTCTGCTTAGGCTTTCAGGACTTTTCACAGCTCACCCGTGACTATGGAGATAAGGAGAGCAAGGTGATACAAAACACGGTTGGTAATGTGTTCAGTGGCCAGGTTGTTGGAGAAACAGCTAAGACCCTTTCAGAGCGTTTTGGTAAAGTACTTCAACAACGGCAGTCTATGACCATCAACCGCAATGACAAGTCTACGTCTATCTCCACACAGATGGACAGCCTTATTCCTGCAAGCAAAATCAGTAATCTCACACAGGGAATGTTTGTCGGTGCTGTGTCGGACAATTTCGACGAGCGCATCGACCAAAAGATATTCCACGCAGAAATAGTCGTGAATAGTGCTAAGGTATCGGCAGAAATGAAAGCCTATCAGCCCCTACCTGTAATAGTAGACTTTACAAATGAAGTTGGCTCTGATAATCTCAAAGAGACTATCGAAGCCAACTATAAACGCATCAAACAAGAGATTCTATCACTTGTGGAATTGGAGAAGGAACGCATCAAGGCCGACCCGGCTCTTGCCCACTTAAACAAGGAGTAGACCATTTACCAACCGATGTCTCCGAGCATCTGTTCCTTGCAAAGGTTTCCGAGAAAAGTTACCTTACTATTAGGAATAGAAAGATATATGTTCGAGAGAATATCTTTCGGACGGTATATGTACGTCATTTTTTTTCATCGGGAGTGCGGCACCTGTTGCGCACCTCTCGAAGAATATGGATTTAATCATCCCACAGCGATGACGGGCGGCGGCTCGGGGCGTCATAGTCATCGTCGTCCTCCTCACCGTCAAAGATGTTGTTGCCTTTCGAGAGTGCAGGCCCCGTGGCGGGACCTTCGCCGATGCCCACACTGATGGAGCCGGCGAGGATAGAGTTTTCTAATGTGATGGGTACCACTTTGATTTCCGGTTTGATGTAATTGTTCATTTTTTATTAATTAACTGTTTGTTTTAAATCATCGGGGGGAGCGCACCGCCCGTTTCCGTGGGATTCGGAACGTGATGAATCACGCCCCTGCGGCGTGTCGCACCCCCGGTGAAGAGAGACTTCTTTTTTTATTTCACTACCACCTTGCGTCCGCCTACGATGTAAACGCCTGCGGGCAACCGGTGGCGTGCGGCGGCGGCGAGGCGGTCGGCCACGCGGTGGCCTTGCAGGTCATATACCGGACCGTTCTTTC
>ERZ791765.562-NODE-562-length-37315-cov-9.216801_pt1 | contig 37315 bp, 31 predicted proteins | sample MGYA00509949_ERZ791765 | MGnify/ENA primary metagenome ERZ791765 (study PRJEB30046, sample SAMN00791980) | human gut metagenome | study: EMG produced TPA metagenomics assembly of the A metagenome-wide association study of gut microbiota in type 2...
GGCCGTACCGGCGGCGTCCTCACCTGCTTAACTAAATCTCCAATCAGATCTCAGCAGTCCCCTGTCTGAATTACAAATAAAGTTAAAATTATATTAAATTTTTATAAGTCTCTTGACAAGGTGACAGGCTGTCACTATAATAATGACAGCCTGTCACCTTTTTGCGATATTTTTACACCGGTACACAGTAGAATATCGGAGGGGCCTTGGCAGCCATACTGAAGATAAGAGTAAATAACAGGGGGGGAGGAAGACTTATGCCTACAGAACGGTTTTACAGACTTCCGGAAGAGAAGAAACGGAGCATCTGCAGCGCCGCCGTGAAGGAATTTGCGCGGGTGCCTCTCGATAAGGTATCAATTAACCAGATTATTAAAGAGGCGGATATATCCAGAGGGAGTTTTTATACATATTTTGAGGATAAATGGGATCTGCTGGCGTGCATTTTCGAGGACAGCCAGAACAGACTGAGAGATTTTTGCAGGGAGGCCCTGATCACGTCTGGAGGAAATATCTGGGTTATGCTGGAAGCGCTGCTGGACAGGACGATTGAATTTTGTTCCGGTAAAGGCCAGTTTAAATTCATTAAAAATGTGATGTATCATACGGGTTCAGAGGAGATCTTAAAGGGCTTTTCAAAAAGGATGAATGATACATACGGCCACAAGAATGAAGAGATAGAGAGGTGGATTTTTGAAAACACGGACAAGAAAGTGATGATGATGGAAGATTATGAGGTGTTCCACTGTTTTTTCCAGCTTGCCATGTTAAGTATTGCGATGGAAATCAAAGACTATTTTGACGAAGTGCCTGTGGATACAATCAAATCCCGTTTTGCCACAAAGCTGGAAATCCTGAAGAATGGGATATGCAGGAACGGTTCAGAAGGACGGGCCGGAAATTCATGAAAGACGGATAGAATAAAAAGGCTGCAATATATTTAATCATAGAAAAATAATCATAGAATTTTGAAGCGAAGAAAGCAGACGAAACAGGAGGACAACATGAAGAAGAAAAAAGTAATCATTACAGCGGTAGTGATTGTGGCGGCAGCAGCAATTATCTTGCCCAGATTTTTGAAACCGAAGGAGGAAGTTGCAGCGGCTTCTGTTCCGGTGGTCTCTATACAGAAGCCGGAGATTGGAAATATTGAATTGTATACAGGCCTGACCGGCACGGTCGAGCCATCAGATATTGTCTACATCATTCCGAAGGCGGCAGGCGAGGTGACCGACGTCTATGTGAAGGCGGGAGATTATGTGGAGGAAGGGCAGGAGCTGCTCCATATTGATACAAAACAGGTGGACGGGGCTAAAATCAACCTGGATACGGCTGCCGTTTCCCTTCAGGATGCCAATACAAACCTGCAGAGGATGAGCGTTCTGCTTCAGAGCGGCGACATCTCACAGCAGCAGTTTGAGCAGGTGCAGAGCAGCGCAAAGATGGCAAAGCTCCAGTATGATGCGGCAAAGCTGGCTTATGATAACCAGATTGAGTTCAGCACCATTACGGCGCCAATCAGCGGCCTTGTGGAAAGCTTTAACGTGGAAGTACACGATAATGTGGCCCAGTCTAACGTACTCTGTGTTATTTCAGGGGAAGGGACAAAGGCGGTGTCGTTTAATGTGACGGAACGGGTTGTAGACGGACTCAGCACCGGTGATGTGATCCGGATTGAGAAAAACGGCAGTGATTATCACGGTGTGATTACTGAAATCAGTTCCATGGTAGATGCGTCCACAGGCCTTTTCAAAATTAAAGCATCCCTTGAAGATGCGGATTCCCTGGCAACCGGGGCGCAGGTTAAGCTTTATGTTACATCCAGCAAAGCTGAAAACGTTATGATGATTCCGACAGATGCTATTTATTATCAGGGCGGAAAAGCAATGGTTTATACATATAAGGATAACGCAGTACATGAAGTGCCTGTGGAAGTAGGCATTTACGATGCGGAGAAGACAGAGATTACGGGAGGACTCAGCACGGAGGATGATGTAATTGTCACCTGGAGTTCCGAGCTGTTTGAAGGCTCGCAGGTAGAAATCCTCGGCGCATCCGGAACTGCCGGAGAAAGCACAACAGACGGCGCATCATCCGGTACGGCGGAAAACACGACAGAAGCAGAAGCGGAATAAGGAGGCACTCACATGGGATTAACAAGAAGCGTCCTGAAACGTCCGGTTACGACGGTTCTGGCAGTTCTCTGCCTGATCGTATTTGGTATTTCATCCATATTTTCATCGAAACTGGAGCTGACTCCCGAGATGGAAATGCCGATGGTAGTCGTATTTACCGTTTATCCGGGAGCTAACCCGGAGGACGTCGATGAACTGGTTACCAAGCCGATTGAAGATGAGATCGGCACTTTGAACGGAATTAAATCCGTAAACAGCTATTCAAATGAAAACATGTCCATGGTGCTGCTGCAGTATGAATACGGCACGGATATGGATAAGGCATATTCCGATTTGAAGAAAAAGACGGATGCCATGCAGAGCAGCCTGCCGGATGATGTGCAGACTCCGACTATCATGGAGTTCAACATTAATGACCAGGCGACGATGTATCTGGCGGTAAACAATGAGAAAGCAGATAATCTTTATAACTATGTAGATGAGAAGATTGTCCCGGAGCTGGAGAAGATATCCTCCGTAGCCAGCGTTGACATCAGCGGCGGACGTGAGGAGTATATCCGGGTTGAAGTGATCCCGGAGAAGCTTAAGCAGTATCATCTCAGCATGAATTCCCTGGTTACGGCAGTCGCCTCCGCCAATCTGGCTTATCCGGCCGGAAGCACCGAGGTGGGGAGCCAGAGTCTTTCCGTTACAACAGGCGTTGAATTTGATGATATGGAGAGCCTGAAACGGATCCCGATTACGGTCGGAAACGGCAATACAATTTATCTTGAGGATGTGGCAAATGTCTACTCCACGTTAAAGGATGCCGCCGGTATCGGCCGGTACAACGGCCAGGATACGGTTGCGCTGGGCATAAAGAAACAGCAGAAAAGCTCGGCCATGGATGTGTCCAAAGCAGTTAACAGAACAATTTCACGATTAACTGAAGTAAATCCGGACCTTCAAATCGTTGTAGTAAATGACAACAGCGATCAGATTAACGGCTCATTAATCAGTGTATTGCAGACGATGATTGCGGCAATTATCGTATCAATGGTGGTTATTTTCCTGTTCTTCGGAGATTTAAAGGCGTCCCTGATTGTCGGAACGTCCATACCGGTGTCTATCCTGGCGGCCCTGGTTATGATGAGGGTCATGGGATTCTCGCTCAATGTTATCACTTTGGGAAGCCTGGTGCTGGGTGTCGGTATGATGGTTGACAACTCGATTGTAGTACTGGAGAGCTGTTTCCGTTCCACAAAAGGAAAAGGCTTTAACGAATTCCATAAAGCGGCCCTGGAAGGCAGCAGCATCGTAATCCAGTCGATTATCGGCTCAACGGCTACCACCTGCGTCGTATTCCTTCCGCTGGCGTTTCTGTCGGGTATGACGGGACAGATGTTTAAACCCCTTGGCTTCACGATTGTGTTCTGTATGGTTGCGTCACTCATTTCGGCTATGACGATCGTTCCGTTATGCTACATGATGTACCGGCCGAAGGAACGAACTACGGCTCCGCTTTCCGGTCTTGTGACAAAGATGCAGAACGGATACAGGGGTATCATGAAGTCACTTCTTCCCAAGAAGAAAACGGTTATGTTTACAACGGTAGCTCTGCTGGTTATTTCCCTTTTCCTGGCGACCCAGCTCAAGACGGAGCTGATGCCGGCAAATGACCAGGGTACCATATCAATCACCGTCGGCTTAAGGCCGGGTCTGGGAATTGAGAAAGCCAACGAGATATTATCAGAGGTTGAAGACTATGTGGCAAATGACGAGGATGTGGAATCCTACATGCTTTCCTACGGAAGCAGCGGACTCAGTATCTCGGGAGGATCTTCCGCCTCGCTGACAGCATACCTGAAGGACGACAGAAAACGTTCCACAAAGAAAGTGGTTGATGAATGGAGGCCGGTGCTGACCTCGATTCCTGATACGAATATCACATTGTCTTCCCAGAGTGCCATGAGTATGATGGGAGGCGGAAACGAAGGCGTTGAGTATATCCTCCAGAGTACCCAGTACGATGAGCTGAAGGCGGCGTCCGATAAGATTGTCCAGGCGCTTAAGAACCGTCCTGAGGTAACAAGGATTCATTCTTCCCTGGAAAACTCGGCTCCGGTTATAAAGATTGAAGTGGACCCGCTGAAGGCAGCGGCAGAAGGCCTGACTCCCGCGCAGGTGGGAGGTACGGTCAACCTGATGCTCAGCGGCAAGGAAGCTACGACTCTCGATGTAAACGGCGGCGAAATCAGCGTCATGGTTGAATATCCGGACGGCGAATATGATACGATTGACCAGGTGAAGGGAATCGTACTCGATACCGCGACCGGCGGTTCCGTGGCACTTACCGATATTGCCGACATTTATTTTAAAGACAGTCCTCAGAATATCGTCAGGGCTGACAAAGAATATCAGGTTACGATTACCGGTGATTTCGTGAAGGGCATTGCAAAGGACGATCAGGATGCAATAGAGACAACAATTTACAAAGAAGCAGTGCTTCCCAACATGTCTGAGAGCATTACCAGGGCTCAGAACAGTATGGATGAAGCGATGGCTGAAGAGTTCGGCGCACTTGCGGGAGCAATCGGCCTTGCCGTCTTCCTGATCTTCGTAGTTATGGCTGCCCAGTTTGAATCACCGAAGTTCTCTATCATGGTTATGACGACGATTCCGTTCAGCTTGATTGGTTCCTTCGGACTGATGTTCCTGGCTGACGCTACCATCAGTATGCCGTCCCTTTTGGGATTTTTGATGCTGGTCGGTACGGTTGTAAACAACGGTATTCTTTATGTTGATACGGCAAACCAGTACAGGAGCGATATGGACCGCGACACGGCCCTGATCGAAGCGGGAGCCACAAGGCTCCGTCCTATCCTGATGACAACGCTGACAACGATAGTAGCCATGATTCCGATGGCGCTTGGAATCGGCGACAGCGGCGAGATGATGCAGGGTATGGCGCTTGTAAACGTGGGCGGCCTGCTGGCTTCGACATCATTGTCCCTGCTGATGCTCCCGATTTATTACACACTGATGAACAGAGGTCACAGGGAAGAATTGGATGTGGATTAATGGCAGAAGTGTGGTAAAATGGTTTTGTAACAAAATATAGGAAGTATGCGGCTGTACCCGGCAGGGACAGCCGCATACGGATAGAAACCGTGGTCAGTTAAACGTTATTGTTCACACCCCGACAAAAGACGGCGTGCTGCGAACAATAACACCTCGCGGAATACAACCTGTGAACAGTAGCAGTTAAACTGCGGAGGTGAGAAAATAGAATGAAAAAAAGACGGAAACAGATAACTGCGGCCGCCCTGGCTGCCCTGGCAGCGATATCTCTGACAGTTCCCGCTTATGCGGCCGCAGGGCCTTCAGGAAAGACGACTTACATAAACGGGGCGGGAGCCGGTGCCGAGGATACGGTTCTGGATTACAACGACATTGACCAGAGGATTGAAAACTACAACACGAATTACAAGCAGCTTAATTCGACTCTGGTGAACAGCACCCAGTCGCTGGACGCGGCAAGAGAATTGAGAGAAGGTGCGTCGGATTTGATGGATGAAGCTTATGAGCTTCGTTCTGACGGCCTTAATGAGACCACGAGGGAGCTTTATGACAGCTACAAGGAGTCGGCAAAGGAGCTGCGCAAACAGGCCCAGAAGCTGACAAACGAGGAGCTGGGAAGCTCTTACAAGAAGACACTCAGACAGACGAAAAGCAAACTGGTTGCTTCCACCCAGCAGCTGATGATCCAGTACAGTGAGACGATTGCCAAGCAGGAGCTGATGAACAAGCAGATAGAATTGGCCCAGGCCAATCTGGATGCGGCAAACAGGATGGCGGCCATGGGAATGAAATCGGTCCAGGACATCCAAACGGCCCAGGAAACCTTAAAACAGGCGGAAAGCGGCGCTGCCCAGCTTAAATACGGTATTGACAATATGAGGCAGAATCTGCTCATACTGACGGGATGGAACCATGACTCCGCTCCGGAAATACGGCCGGTACCGGCCTCCGATCTGTCGCGGATCGACCAGATGAATCCGGAGAACGATCTCCGGTCGGCCATAGGAGCCAACTACGATCTCCAGTCGCTCAAAGGAGCTTCCGCCTCCGGTTCCTCTGCGAGAAACGTGAAGAAGAGGAATGTGGCACAGTCGGAACAGGATGTGGCGTCCACGCTTCAGGCCCTTTATAATACTGTCATTTCCAAACGGCAGTCCTACGAGGCGGCTCTCTCCGAATATGCGGCTGCGGAGCAGAAAATGCAGGCGGCCGACCGGAAATATTCTCTGGGAATGATGGGAAAACTTGAGTACCTGAGCGCCCAGGCGGAATTTCTTACATCGAAGTCGAATAAAGAAGTTGCAGACATAGAACTATTTTCAGCCATGGAAAAGTATGACTGGGCGGTAAAAGGCCTGATCATGTCCTAATAGTAATGCAGAAGGAGAGTAAAGATGAAACACGATAAGAAGGTCTTAGTTCTTTCGATTTTGACAGCGGCAGCCATGACTGTCACGTCACCTCTGCAGGTAATGGCAGAGAACCCGGAATTTGCCCATGACGAGGCGACCTGGGCCCGGCTGCGGGACAATGTGATGGAATATGATGAGCTTCAGATGCTGGTGGAGGAATACAATCCCACCTACATGAATAATCAGGTTTCCTATAAGGATTCCAGGACAAAGGACGATGCGGAAACCGTAAGACAGGATTTGAAAGACGCTGCCGACGATATGACCAGTCAGGCGGAAGACATGAGGGACACGGCGGATTCCCTTCTGGATTTAGCCAATTCCCTGCAGAACATGTCTAAAGAACAGGCGGACGCAGTGCTTAAGCAGGCAGGCATTAACAGTGTAAACAGCTTAATGTCCTCCTACAATGCCATGTATCTTGGCGCGGCGATGATGGACAACAGTGCAATGAAGCAGAATATTTCCGCCGACAGCCAGTACGACGACGACGAGTCCAGAAAACTCAAATATCAGAAAACGCAGAACGGTCTGATTATGTCGGTGCAAACCATGTTCGCCTCTTATAACCAGATGAAAAGCAGTCTGGACGTAATTCAGAAAAATATAGAGATTATGGAAGCAGTCCAGCGCTCTACCGAGACGCGTGCCTCTCTTGGGATGGCGACACAGATGGATATACTGACGGCCAAGAAAAACGTGCAGTCCATTCAATCCACCTATACCCAGACCCGTACCTCTTTGGATTCCGTAAAACACAGTCTCTGTCTGGCCACAGGCTGGCAGTTCAACGCAGATCCTGATATCAGGGAAGTGCCCGGGGCAGATATGAACAGGATTGCGGCAATGAATCCGGATGTGGATAAGCAGACTGCTCTTCAGAACAATTACGATTTAAATTATAATAAAAAGATTCTTAAGAATATGACCGAGGGCTCTACCGATAAAAAGAATATGGAGCGCACGATCAAAAATCTGGAGGAGACGGTTGCCGCCTCCATGGTGAATTTATATAATGATATTCACCAGAAAAAAACGGCGTTTGAGCTGGCAGAAGCCGCACTGGCTACCGAGACAACGGCGATGAATGCCATGGAAAGAAAGTACCAGCTTGGCATGGCAAGCCAGCTGGACTACCTGCAGGAGCAGGCGGCCTTCCTGGGCAAACAGATCGACCGCCAGACAGCGGAGATATCCCTGTTCCAGGCGATGGAGACGTATGACTGGGCTCTGAAGGGCATGCTTTCCACCGGTAACTAGAGCCTGTTTGGTTTGTCCGGTCAGCGCGGTACCTGGACAGACGGGTAGCCGGCACAGATATATATTTTAAATTTAGTCTCGCGATAGTAATTCTGCAAGGCGGAAACGGACGCGGACGGTAACTTTTTCGGAAGTTTCCGTCTGCGTTTTTTGTTTGGTATCATTAAAAACAACCCGTCTGCTCTTCATCAGATCGCGGTAATCATTGTCTGTAAGAAGGTTTTTCAGTTCCTGCTTTGAGGAGTCGGGAACCTCGCAGACAGAAGACTGGGAAAAACACAACGGCGGATAAAGGACGCACCACCAGTTGTTTCCTTGTCCGCTTCCCAAAAGAACCCGGACCGCATCGTAGTCCCCGCAGGGGAACGTGACGTCACCGTAGACTTTGGTCGGAAAATAGCAGCGTTCAATCCGGATATCGGCCGGATAGGCATAGCCTTCGGAACGCATAAATGATTCGGCGGTATGTTCCAGCTCTTCTTTGTGTTCTGTTACGTAGGAAATCAACTCATCCTTAGACAGATCCCGGCCGTCTAAATCTTCGTACATGGTGTCAATAAGAAGCTGTTTTACTTCCAGCTTCAGGTCCTGGTCTTCCTTACTGTTGCTGTTAGCCAGAACATGGAAGCGCAGAATCTGGGGAGCCAGTCCGCTTGACAGGCTCTCCTCCGCCTTTCTGGCCTGGTTCAGGACCAGCGGTACTGAAACAAGCAGAGTGAGGGAGAGGGCGGCGCTTATAAGTAGAGCCGCCTTTCTTGAAGTCCCTTTTGATAATTTATTCATATAATATGTAATGTGTGGATGTGACATTGGTAAACCTCCATGGCTGATATATTTCAGAGCTGCTTTATTCCAGTTACTGCTTTATTTCTTACAATTTATTTCATATTTTTATCTTACTTACCCCAAGTATTGACAGCTGTGTTATAATCTAAACAGTTTAAAATTATATCCGATAGAAAGGCAGATTAAATCATGATAAAAAAGAGAATTCTCGTTATTTTCGGCGGACAGTCATCAGAGCATATTGTCTCCTGCATGTCGGCAGTAAATGTGATTAATAATATAGACAGAGATACATATGATGTCCTTATCGTGGGAATTACGGAAGAGGGACACTGGCTGCTGGTAGATTCGGTGGAGGCGATTCAGGATGAAAGCTGGAGAGATGGTACGGTTCAGGCTGTTCTCTCCCCGGATGCAACGGAAAAAAGTGTCATTGTCATAGACGGGGCCGGAATAAAGAAAATCAAGGTAGATGGTGCATTTCCCGTGCTGCATGGTCTTTATGGGGAAGATGGTACAATCCAGGGACTTTTTGAGCTGGCGAAGCTCCCATATGTCGGCTGTGGAGTTCTGGCTTCCGCCGTATCGATGGATAAGTTTTTTACAAAGATTATTGCCGACAGGGTAGGAGTGCGGCAGGCAGCCTACGAGCCGGTGATGAAAGAGGAGATTGCAGGTACAGAGGGGATGGCCGAAGCGGTGAAACGGGTGGAAGCACGGTTTGCTTATCCTGTATTTATTAAACCGTCCAACGCAGGCTCCTCCAGGGGCGTATCCAAGGCTGAAAACAGGGAACAGCTCACAGAGGGTCTTACCGAGGCTGCACGCCATGACAGAAAGATTCTGGTAGAGGAGACGATTGTCGGCCATGAGATTGAATGCGCCGTATTCGGGAACGGAAAAGAGCCGGTGATTGCATCCGGCGTCGGCGAGGTCCTGGCCGCCGCACAATTCTATGATTTTGAGGCGAAATATTTTAATGCAGAGTCCAGGACGGTTGTAAATCCGGAGCTTCCGGGTGACAGCGCCGAGAGAGTGCGCCGTGCCGCCGTGGAGATATTTAAAGCGGTAGACGGCTATGGGCTTGCACGGGTCGATTTCTTTGTCACGAAGGACGGCGACGTTGTATTTAATGAAATAAACACAATGCCCGGATTTACGGCGATCAGCATGTACCCGATGTTGTTTGAGGCGGCCGGAATCAGCAAGACAGAGCTGGTTGGGAAGCTGATCGAGCATGGAATGAAGCGGTATTAATCGGCGTGCGAGTTAAGGCCGTGAGTTAAGCGCCGTGTGTAAGCATACGGTACAAGTGCAGAATACATGTGTGATACAAGTATAGGAATCAGATGGAGGAATCAGATGGACAGAAATGCGCCGATTGGTGTCTTCGATTCAGGGGTTGGCGGTCTTACCGTAATGCGGGAGATTATGCGTCAGATGCCTGACGAGAGAATTGTATACTTTGGAGATACGGCCAGGGTGCCTTATGGGAATAAATCAAAGGAGACAGTGATTCGTTATTCGCAGCAGATCATCCGTTTCCTGCAGACAAAAGAGGTGAAGGCGATTGTAATCGCCTGCAATACGGCATCAGCCTGTGCCCTTGAGGCGGTGGAGAAGAGCCTGGATATTCCGATTATCGGCGTGATTTCGGCCGGTTCCAGGGCGGCCGTGGAGGCCACCAGGAATGGAAAGATTGGAATCATCGGGACCGAGGCCACGATCCGCAGCGGAGTATATTCGGAGGAGATGAAACAACTTAGAGGGGATATCGAAGTGACAGGTAAACCTTGCCCGCTTTTCGTCCCGCTGGTGGAAGAGGGACTGCTTCACGATTCGGTGACGGATGAGATTGCATCCCGTTACCTTGCGTGCCTGAAAGGGAAATATATTGATACGCTTGTAATGGGATGTACCCATTATCCGCTTCTGCGCTCCACATTTAAGCGCCTGATGGGCGATGATGTAACGCTGGTGAATCCGGCTTATGAGACGGCAGTGGAGCTGAAGGGGCTGCTTAAGGAGAAGGGGATGACCCGCGGCGCAAAGTCAGAAGGCGTGGAAGATACCAGAGAGCAGTACCAGTTCTTTGTAAGCGATTTGGCTGAGAAGTTTACTAATTTTGCAACGTCGATTCTTCCACGAGAAGTCAGGGAGACAAAGAAGATTAATATTGAGGAGTACTGATATGACGAAAGATGTACTTGTGAGTATCAGCGGAGCGCATATGGTTGACGGGGACAGCGATGATGTATCCGTAATAACGGCCGGGAGTTATTTCTGTAAAAACGGTAAACATTACGTAATCTACGATGAACTGATTGACGGCGTGGAAGATGCAATCCGTAACACGATTAAGATCAGGGAGGATATCGTAGAGATAATCAAGAGCGGAAGCGCCCGTTCCCATATGATATTCGAGAAAGAGAAAACAAATGTCTGCTGTTACGCCATGCCTTTCGGGCAGATTATGGTTGGGGTGAATACAGATAATATTTTATTGGAAGAAAAACCGGATCAGCTCCGCGTGGAAATTGATTATTCTCTGGACGTGAACTATGAGATGGTTTCCCAGTGCCACATTGTGATAGATGTGCGGTCCAAGGCGTTGGCGGATTTCCGGCTAGGGGAATAGCCGGGTCTTGTAGGGAAAGAAGCGGTAAATACTGGGATTTAAGAAAAAATAAGAAAATATTAGGAATAACTTACTGTTAGAATGGGAGGGGGAATATTGACCTCCCATAAAATTGGTGTTATAATTTACGAAACTCAGAAGATTGTATAATATCGTATCGAAAGATGTCGCTTAATATATCTGTTAAGCGACATACGTTTGAACAGCATTTGAAATTGAAATGCAGGATGCAGTTTCAGCATGGATGTTCAGCACGAATGCGGTTATATTAATGAAGATACATCTTTTTGAGAATACAGGATTATAGGCAGATGACGTGAAGCATTGGCACACAGATTCCGGGCTATATGGTAATAGGGGATAACAACGGCAGCTGCACGCGCAATTTGTATTTTGCATTGCGTGCAGATGGCGAAGCTTACCCTATTTTACCTGAAATGAAACAACAGCTCTGGACGCTTCCGCTTGTGCGGGAAGGAAAAACGACAGATATGTGGTATGTAATACAAGTCCAGGGGGGACAGGAGGAGAAGACGGCGGAGCTGATCAAAAAGCAGTTGACGCTCTGTGATGACAGCCTGAGGGAATGCTTTATACCGAAGAAAGAACGGGTGAAAAAATTTAAGGGGCGCTGGCAGCAGGTTGAAGAACTTTTATTTCCGGGATATGTGTTTGCCGATTCAGGGGATGCGGAGGAGCTGTACAGGCGGCTGAAACAGGTTGGCAGGTTGACGAAAGTTCTGCAGGACGGGAACTTTCTTTTTTTGTCCCTTTCAGAGGATGAAGAGCAGAGGATTAAAGCAATTGGGGACTGCCGCCATGTGACCAGGGTATCCAAAGTCCAGGTTGTGGGGGGAGAGTACAGCGGCAGGGCTGATGGAATTGACAGAGGAAAGAATATAGTTGTCCGGGAAGGACCTCTGAAGGGGCTGGAAGGATATGTGACAAAAGTGAACCTGCATAAGCGTGAGGTTACGGTTCAAATGCCATTTGCGGGGAGAATGGTGGATGTGAAGCTTGGGATTGAACTGGTGGATGAGAAGCCCGCACGAGAAGAAATAACGAATCAAATATATTAAAATAAATGGATACGAAAGGCTGACCGGCATGCAATATGCAGGGGGCCTTTTTTCTATGAATGAAATAATAAAAATAGATTCATAAAACGAATGCGATGGTATTAAGGAAGAGAGGGTGAAGGATGGAAAAGCAAAAAAGAATATTTTTATCCAGTCCGACGATGAATGGGCATGAAATGGAGTATATCCAGGAGGCCTTTGATACAAACTGGGTGGCGCCCCTTGGAAAAAATGTTGACGAATTTGAAAATGAACTTGCTGCATATGTCGGCTCAAAGCATGCAGCAGCATTAAGCGCCGGGACGGCAGCACTGCATCTTGCAGTCAAGCTGGCAGGAATAGGGCCAGGGGATGTGGTGCTTTCATCTTCTCTTACATTTGCCGCAACCTGTAACCCTGTTACCTATGAAGGAGGAAAGCTGGTTTTTATCGACGCGGAAAAGGATACGTGGAATATGTCGCCCGAAGCGCTGGAAGAAGGCTTCCGGAAATATCCTGAAACAAAAGCCGTATTGCTTGCCCATCTTTACGGTACACCCGCTAAAATGGATGAGATTATGGGTATCTGTGAGAAACATGGCGTGCCGTTGATTGAAGATGCGGCGGAAGCGCTCGGCAGTACATATAAAGGAAGAGGATGCGGTACTTCTGGAAAGTACGGCATTTTTTCATTTAACGGAAATAAGATAATCACGACCTCCGGCGGCGGAATGCTGGTGTCGGATAGTGAAAAAGACATAATAAAGGCCAGATTCTGGGCAACACAGGCCAGAGAAGCAGCAAGGCATTATGAACATAAAGAGATAGGGTACAATTACCGGATGAGTAATATCGTAGCCGGAATCGGCCGCGGGCAGCTGCTGACATTAGATAAATATAAGGAGAAAAAGCAGCAGATTTACCAAAGATATCAGGAGGCTTTCGCGGATATACCAGAGATTCGGATGAATCCATTGAATCCCGACGGTGAGGCTAATAACTGGCTGTCATGTATTACCCTGGAACCGGAATGTATACAGAGAGGAATCTCTCCGCTTGAAATTATGGAGGCGCTGGAAAAGGAAAATATTGAGAGCAGGCCGATTTGGAAACCGATGGATTTACAGCCGGTTTATCAGGAAAATGATTTTATACAGGTGGAGAGTTTCAATGGTAAGTCGATTGGCCGGGATATTTTTGACAGAGGGGTATGTTTGCCCAGTGATGTGAAAAATACGGATGAGGATATGGAACGGGTTATTGGAATCGTTAGAGGATGCTTTTAATTATTGTTTTGATATGGAAAAGTGATTTTCGAATTAGATGTTCTGGAGGAATAGATGAAAAAGAGAAGAAACAAAAGAAAGCTACAAAAAACATGCTTTTTTTATAAAAAATATGGAAAAAGACTTATGGATATCATTCTTTCGTTTCTAGGAATAATTGTTCTATCGCCAATTATGCTGATAACGGCGTTTTTGGTCAGAATGAGGCTGGGAAGTCCTGTTATATTTCGCCAGAAGCGCCCAGGAAAAAATGAAAATATTTTTGAAATGTACAAATTCAGAACGATGACGGATACAAAAGATCAAGACGGAAATCTATTGCCGGACGATGTAAGACTGACAAGCTTTGGAAAGAAGCTAAGATCGGCCAGTATAGACGAGCTTCCGGAATTGTTTAATATTTTGAAAGGGGATATGAGTGTAGTGGGGCCACGACCGTTATTGGTAGAGTACTTACCTTTATACAATGAGGAACAGAAGCATAGGCATGATGTGAAACCGGGGCTTACAGGACTGGCACAAGTTAAGGGTAGGAATGCAATTAGCTGGGAAGAACGTTTTCGGTGGGACGTGTCTTATGTTCGCAAACTATCATTACGGATGGACCTGTTTATCCTTTTTGAATCAGTGAGGGTTGTTTTAAAACAGGAGGGGATCCATTCAGAGACAAGTGAGACAATGGAAGATTTTAAAGGATCATATAAGGAGAAGCTTTCGTGAAAACACCATACTATGTAATACATAAAAAGGAAATGGAACAGAATTTGGGAAGTTTGAAAAAAGCTTTAGACAAATATTGGATGAAGTCTATGATTGGTTACTCGTTTAAAACAAATTCACTTCCGTGGATAATTACTTTCATGAAATACCATGGTTCTTTAGCCGAAGTGGTATCAGAGGATGAATATGCACTTGCAAAAAAACTTGGGTATCGGGTCGATGAGATTATATATAATGGACTGGCTAAGAGCAAAAAAACATTTATTGAGGCTGTGAAAGGAGGGGCAATAGTAAATATTGATTCAAAGAGAGAACTTGAATGGTTAGTCGAGGCCGGATCTTCTCCCAATTATAATATTGGATTGAGGGTTAATTTTAATATAGAAAGTGAATGTATTGGAGAAACACAGTGCGGTAGTGAAGACGGAAGATTTGGCTTTTGCTATGAAAATGGAGAATTAGAACAGGCACTCATATACATGAATGATAGAAAAATTTCTGTTTCGGGACTCCACTTGCATTGTAGTTCCAAGACGAGAAGTCTTAATATTTATGCAGCTATTGTCAAAAAAACAGTCGATGTAATTAAAAAGTATAACCTAAAATTGAATTTTATAGATGTAGGAGGTGGATTTTTTGGTGGTCTTCCAGGAAAGCCGTCATTTGATGACTACTTAAAAGTAATATCGGAAGGCTTTTCGCCATTTGTGGATATAGAAGAAACGCTTTTAATTATAGAACCGGGCATGTCAGTTGTAGGAGCATATATTGATTATGTCACCTCTGTAATGGATGTCAAAGAGACTTTACATAATCGTTTTATTGTAACGGATGGAAGTAGGACGAATATAGACCCGCTCATGAATAAAAGTTCATATTTCTATGAAGTTTTGCGAAAGAATGAAGAGCGAAAGATTATCAAGAAGCAAACAATATCCGGATTTACCTGTATGGAACATGACCGTCTTTTTCAGCTGAAAAATGAAAAAGATATTCAAAGAGAGGATCAAATTATATATCACAAAGTAGGGGCGTACACGTTATGTCTGACACCCTTATTTATACAATTTTTTCCAACCGTGTATGTAGAGGAAAACGAAAAATATTATTGTGTCCGGCGTAAATGGACAGAGGATGATTATTTGGCAGGCAGTAGTTTATATGGTGAGGTTTAATAATAAAATGAATATTCTTATTTTAAGTTGTGGAACAAGAAACAAAATAGTTCAATACTTTAAGCATGAATTAAACGGTAGTGGAAATGTGATTGCTGCAGATTGCTGGGAACTGGCGCCGGCTTTATACGAGGCAGATAAACATTTTATTGTGCCTAAAATCAATGATGAAAAATATTTAGATATAATTTTAAAAATATGCCAAGAAGAGAATGTTAAAGGAGTTTTGTCGTTAATTGATCCAGAACTTAGCCTTTTATCAAAAAATAGAGATAGGTTTGAGAAAATCGGCGTCTCAGTTTTTGTATCAGATTATGAGGTGGTGGAAACTTGTTTTGATAAAGGAAGAATGTTTGATTTTTGTAGAGTTCATTCTATAAATACCGTACCAACCTATAAAAGCTTGTCGGAATTTATTGGCGAATATACAAAAGAAAAAGAAACATTTCCAGTGTTTGTAAAACCAATTCATGGAAGTTGCAGCGTACAGGCTCAAATAGTGACAGATATTAAGACATTGGAACTGCTTTGTGAAAGAGAGCCAGAAATGATGATACAAAGGCTGATGAAAGGGCAGGAATATGGAATAGATGTATATACAGATTTGATTTCTAAAAAGGTAACTTCAGTTTTTGTGAAGAAAAAACTTTTAATGCGTGCAGGAGAGACGGATAAAGCAGTATCAGTTGTACGAAGAGACATGTTTGACTTTGTAGAGAGATTTGTAAGCAAATTAGGGACTATTGGTCCGATTGATATAGATTTATTTGAACAGGATGGAAAGATGTATATATCAGAGGTTAATCCCAGATTTGGAGGCGGATATCCGCATGCTTATGAATGCGGTATTAATTTTATTAAATTAATGCTCAATAATATGAATGGTATAGAAAATAAGCCAGACTTTGGCAATTACAAAGAAAATATTTATATGATGAAATATTTAGATTTAAAATTGGTGAATGATCGGAAGCAGGTTCTTTAATGAAATGTAATAAAAAAGATATTATAATTATATCCCATTTTGTGGATTTTCCATGGGAAAAGGGAAATGATAGATTTCTGTATATTGCAGACATGCTTGTCTCTCAGGGAGCAGAGGTGGAAGTTGTAACTTCTGATTTTATTCATATTCAAAAAGAACATAGAAAACTGGAAAGAGTGTTGGCAGAAAAGGTAAATTTTAAAATAACGCTTCTACATGAAACAGGATACAGAAAAAATGTTTGTTTGAAACGGATAAAAAGTCATAGGGAACTAGGTGCCAGACTGCGCGAATATTTGAAAAAAAGAAGAAAACCAGATGTGATTTATTGCGCTGTTCCATCATTAGATTTGGCATGGGAGGCATCTGAGTATGCTAAAAAGAATAAAGTGGAATTTATTATTGATATTCAAGATTTATGGCCAGAAGCTTTTGAACTTGTACTGCCGTATCGCCCCCTTGGATCGATCCTCTTTTCATCGTTAAAAAGAAAAGCGGAAAAAATTTATTCGAGAGCAGACAGAATAGTTGCGGTATCAGAAACTTACCTTATTAGAGGAAAGAGGGTAAATACAAAAGAAAAAAACGGATTAAGCGTCTACTTGGGAACAGATTTAAAGAAATTTGAGCAATTCAAAGAAATACATAAAGTATTAAAAAATAAGGATGAAATATGGCTGGTTTATGTTGGGACGCTTGGCCATAGTTATGACTTAACAGGGGTATTAGATGCGCTGGAACAGCTGAATAATCCATGTATTCGATTTATGATATTAGGAGATGGACCACTAAAAAATAAATTAGAGGAATACGCAAAGGTTAAAAACCTTTACTGTACCTTTACTGGAAGGCTTCCATATCCACAGATGGTATCGCTTTTGTGCCAGTGTGATATTGCAATAAATCCTATCATGAGCGGGGCAGCTCAAAGCATTATCAATAAAGTTGGAGACTATGCTGCAGCGGGACTTCCAGTAATAAGTACGCAAGAGTGTGAAGAATATAAAAATCTTCTTATAGAATATCAATGCGGTTTTACCTGCGAGAATGGAAATGTGGGAGAATTGGCAACAAGGATTAAGCTGCTTTCAGAAAATTCAGAACTGCGCAGTAGAATGGGGAAGAACAGTAGAAAACTTGGTATAGAAAGGTTTGACAGAGCTAAGACATACTTACAAATATGCCATTTAATGACAGATAAGATTTAGTTTAAAAGTTTTATGAATAATTATGTAAGAAGAATTTGTTATGTTTTCTTTTTAACTATTATGGTATTGTGGAGGATTCTGTAGCTATAAATGTTTAAGGGGGGAAACCAATGTCTTTTGACTATAAAGGTCTGCTGAATGAAATTTCAAAAAATGAAAGAGAGTTCAGAACCATAAGCGAAAATGAAAAAAAGGAATTAAAAGGTTGCCTTTATGAAATGGCATGTGACTTAGACAGACGGTGTAAAAAAAATGGTATCAAACTTTTTATGGTTGGAGGGACACTTTTAGGCGCTTTAAGATATGGAACCTTTATTCCTTGGGATGATGATATGGACTTTGGTTTAAGCAGAGCTGATTATTTAAAGATAATTGAAATTTTTGATGATGAATTTAGCGACAAATATGAACTACGTTGTCCTAATTCAAAATATCCGAACGGAAATAGATTCATGCAAATTTTTAAGAAGGGAACAGTGCTTCGCTCTCTTGGCGATAATAATCCATTTCAGCCAAAGAGCGTATATATTGATATTTTTCCGTATGATTTTGTACCGGATAATTTATTAAGCAGAATGGTAACAGGTAATACGGCTAATATGTTAATGGGAATTGCATCGTGTGTAATGGATTGGAAATATCCAGATAAACTTCTTTGTAAATATATGAAAAAAACAAAGTCAGGAAGGCAGATGCTGCTATTTAGGAATGTAATTGGAAGCTTTTTTAGTTTCCTCTCACCTGAAAAGTGGTTTGATTTAGTTGATAGAACTATCATGTATAAAAAAGAGACAGCCAAAATTACTAGTGCGACTGGTAGAAAACATTATTTCGGCGAAATTTATCCTTTGGATTGTTTCTTTCCGGTAGTAGAGATGAAGTTTATGGATCATAATTTTTATGCCCCCAGAGATATTAAACAGTATTTATCTGGTCTATACGGAGCAGATTATATGACTCCTCCACCCGATAAAGCAAAAGAAAGCCATTTCATTTCGGAGGTCAGATTATAATGAAAATAATTCAGTACTTACAGGAATAAATTACAATATTAAAAGGGAAGGAAAAGTGATGTTTTTTATCATGAACATCAAACAAGTGATATAACGTGAACTATGTGATTATATTTGCTGGCGGTGTTGGCACCAGAATGAAAAGTGAAATGCCGAAACAGTTTCTCAATGTCGATGATAAGCCTATCTTGGTACATACTATTGAAAAGTTTGAGAATCATCCAGACATTGATGGAATAGTTGTGGTAGTCAATAAAGATTGGATTAACTTTAGCAAAGATTTAAAACAAAAATTTAATTTGAATAAAGTAAGATGTATTATACCAGGAGGCAAAACAGGTCAAAATTCTATTTATAATGGATTAGATTATCTAGTGACATGCACTAATTATGTTGAAGATAAAGATATTGTCCTTGTGCATGATGGAGTTAGACCTTTAATTACAGAAGAATTAATAACAAAAAGTATTGAGACATGTAGGAGATATGGTAATAGCATAGCAGTTTCAAAGGCCATAGAAACTATCATTCGTATTGAAAGAGATGGTAAATTAAGAGAAACAATTGATCGTTCTGAATGTAGATATGCCAAGGCACCACAATGTTTTAGAGTAGGGGATTTATATGAAGCTCATAAGTGGGCCATCACGTGTGGTGATAATTCATATATAGACTCTGCAACATTAATGTCAGCCAGAGGTTTTACTTTATATACTACAGAATGTGGTTCGGAAAATATAAAAATTACTACACCTAATGATTTTTATTCTTTTGAGGCATTATATTATGCTATGAAGAAAGGGAAAGGCTTATGCTGATAAATGATAGCAAAACCAAGTCTAATTATTTATTATCTTTGTTATTGTTCTGCTATTATGGCTTTGCCGCTGGCAGTTTTGGGGTGCGGAGCAGATATATTTGGCTTGCTACAGTGATAGGTACTGTTATTTTTATCTTAGGAAGCAGAAGATTACGAATAAAGGTAAGTACAGCAAGGCTAAGTTTTGTGGCAATGGCATTTATCATTTTGATTCAAATATTAAATCCTTTAGCGTTACATGATGGATATGTATTTAATATGATCATATATGTAATTTCCATGTCCATGGTTGTATTGTTTGCAGAGCTGAGCAATGTTGAGGTTGCGCGATTTTTTAAAGTTGTACAAATTGTTGGAATCTGTGTCGCCATGTATATTTCCTTCTTTAGAATTTATTCAACCCTTTATTTTAGGTTAATTGTCCCCCATTTAGCGCCAGATTTAGCAGAAAAAGTTCTTTTAAATTACAACTTTGGATATGGTCCTGCTATTGGAAATAGTTATACTTGGGGGGATTGCGTTATAATGCTTGGAGTTGGTGCAGTATTGGCTGACGACATAGCGAGCTATGGCCGTAAATTAATTAATAAATTAGTATTGGCAGTTCTAATAGCTGGACTGATATTGGAAGGACGAAAAGGAGAGTTGCTGTCTGCTATTGTTACAATTTTAATCACATATTCTATTTTTTTTGATTTTAAAAAGATAAAATATGCTAAAAATAAGGGCATCAATTTAATGATATTGCTACCAGGAGTGTTAATAGGGCTATTTGTATTTTATTCTAAAGGATATTTTGCAAGATTTCAAATTATGTTTGAAAGAATTCTACAGTCTAATGGTTCTGCTGGTATCGATTTTAGTAGTGGAAGGATTTTTTTATGGGAAACAGCTTGGAAGTTATTTTGTAATAATCCTATTTGGGGAATTGGTTGGGGAAGGTTTGCTAATTATACAACTGGAGAATTTCTACAGGTATATGCGGGACAAGAAATTCGGGAAACACATAATGTTTCGTTACAATTATTATGTGAGACTGGCTTTATTGGCACAGTGCTTATCACTTTTCCAATTATATTATTAATTTATCAGGCTATCCGAAAAATTTTATCAATTAAATATAAGAAAGCATATCCGGCGATTCTCAAAAAATTAATCATTTTTCCATTTGTAATTTTGGTATTTCATGTTTGTCTGTCTTTCATTGACCCTAATATGTATGGACAAAATTTTTGGTTTATGTTTGCTATGGCTGTTTTATGTGAGGATTATTTTTTTGTAATAGAAAAACGTATGCTAATGGAAACAAATGCAGTGAATTTGACTCATAAGTTACAGGAAGAGGAATAGAAAATGAAAGAAAAATTAGGAGTTTTTATTGATTCTTATGATAAAAATAGTGATTTATGGCAAAACTTTTTTTCTGTATTTAATTATTATTGGCCCGATTGTAAATATAGTAAATATCTGGTCACAAATAAAATAGATTATACAAATAATAATGTAAATATATTAAAAACGGGTAGTGATATGGGATGGTTTGACTGCACGTTAAAAGCATTGTATTTAGTTGAAGAAGAGTATATCTTATTTTTATTTGATGATTATTATTTTAGCAAACAAGTGAATAATTCCGATTTAGATGAAATTATTACTTTGATGGAAAATGAAGACCTGTATTTCTATAGATTGTCACCTGTTCGAGACTTTCATAAACAGTCAACAAGATGCTATGTGAATAGTGATTTTGTTTATGCAATTAATTTGCAACCAGCTATTTGGAGAAAAAAAGACTTTATCAATTATCTTGAATTATTAAGACAGAATGGTATGGATACACCCTGGGAATTTGAAAAATATTTTATTGAAAAGTTTTCTAAGTCAAAAGAAGTAAATCGAATTCCAGGCATAATGTATGATACAAGAGATATTATGGGATACAAAAATGCGGTTATTCAAGGTAAATGGGTTGGGCGTGTTATGAGATATTATAATAAAAAAACGGAATTAAAGCTTAATAAGGGGAGTAGAGAATGTATGGGAATAATGCTTGAGCTTTATGACTACGTAAAAACTTCCGCTCACTCATTTATGAGTTATAAAACAAGAAAACAGGTCAAAAAATTTCTAAAATTGTTTGGCTTTAAGTTTGTATCTTAATGGTATTAAATGATGGTGAAAGAAAAGAAACGAAATAATACTGTTTTAAGCAAAAAGACTACAAAAAGTGCCATCATTATGAGTGCTGTTGTTTTAGTGGGTAAAGTCCTTGGGTTTGTAAAACAATCAGTAATAGCTTGGGCATTTGGAGCTTCTGTTGTTACAGATCTGTACTTTGCAGCTGATGGATTTATGTCTATGTTAGGTCAAATACAGTCCTCGGCAATATCATTAAGTTTGATCACAAAATATGTACAATTAAAAGAAAAGAAGAACCCTGATAGAGCCAATGCTTTGGCCTGTAATGCATTTGCTGTATTTACTGTGATAGCATTAATTCTTGTTATTTTGATTGTTCTATTTTCTGACAAGATATCCGGAGTGCTAGGTATATCTTATACAGTAGCAGAAAAAAAACAACTTGGTGAATTTTTAATATTTTTAACACCGGGTATAGTTTGTACCTGTATAATTGGCGTATCGCAAGGAATACTTGATGGCAATGAGCGATTTATTCCTTCAAAACTCCTGACACTATTTTTCAGTGTATCGATTGTTTTATCGATTGTTTTGTTTAATTCTACATTGGGTATTTATTCTTTAGTTATTGGTTTTTTAACAGGCTACTGTTTGCATGCTGTTTACGTACTTATTCTTGCTCTGAAGCACATAGATTATGTGTGGATTAATCCGTTAAAAAACAGGGATTTCAAGAAAGTAATTAAGGGTACATTGACACTGGTTATTGGAAATTCAATTATTGACCTTGGGAATTTGATAGATAGGATCATTGCATCCTCAGGAAAAAGTGGTTCCGTCTCATTACTATACTATGGTCAAGTTATGAGCAATGATATTGTAAATGCTACGATAATAACCACCTTAGGAACAATATTACTTCCGAAAATCACGAAAAGTATTTCACGAAAAATAGACAATGAAATCTTGATTCAGCTTATTAGAAAAATAGTAGACTCTTCCATTGCGATTATGGGATTGGTGGTTGCTTTATATTTAATAGAAGGAATTGATTTAGCTAAAATTTGTTTTGAAAGAGGGAATTTTCTACCTGGTGATACGAACACGGTTAATTTAGTGGCATGTTGCTACGCGTTGGGATTTCCTTTTATGATTTGTCGTGAAGTTTTTACGAAAATACTTTATGCGTATCAGGATACAATAACACCAATGAAAAACAGTATAGTAGGAATGTTAATTAACTTGGTTTTAAGTTTTTTGTTGGCTAAGAGATTGGGGATAAAAGGTATTGCACTGGCAAGTACAATATCGGTTTTTTTAATTACTTTAATGCTCGTAAAATCTATTAATAAATACTTAGGCAGAAAGCTTGTAACAAAGAATATAGCCTTCAACATACTAAAAGTAATTATTGCATTGATCGTGACTTTGTCAGCTGGTTATGTTTTTCGAAATTATTTTAGAGTCGAAAATACGTTTTTGAAATTGATGGTAACTGGTATATTGGAAAGCTTAGTCTACACCTTAAGCCTTTTTCTAACAAAACATAGTATAATAAAGTATTTTATTGAAAACATTTCTAGTAAAGGTGAGGAGTGAAGATATGGGATTTAATAATGAGAAGCACTTATATTTGCTTGATTATTTGAGAGAATCAGACTGGAAACAAATGAAAGGAAAAACAATCCTCATTACTGGTGGGACTGGTTTGATCGGAAAAAGCCTGATTAGAATTATTAAAGAGGCAGACATTGCTTATAGTTTGAGTCTTATAATAATAGTACCGACTAGGGATATTAACAAAGCAAAAAAAGAATTTGCTAAATATGATAATTTGATAATCATAAAGACTGATTTAACAAAACTACATACAATTAAAGAACATGTGGATTATATTATACACGGCGCCGGTCCGACTTCGAGTTGTTTTTTTCATAATTATCCTGTAGAAACAATCAAAACATTTTTACTTGGAACCTTATCAACTCTTGAATTGGCAAAGGCAAATGATGTTTTAAATATGGTTTTTTTATCAACCATGGAAGTTTATGGATTTCCGCAAAAGGGTAAAAAGGTTACTGAGGAACAAATAGGTTGTTTTTTACCAACAGTATGTAGAAATAGTTATCCACTAAGCAAAGTACAGTGTGAAAACCTTTGCTATTCATATTTTAAGGAATACGGAGTAAATACAAACATTATTAGGTTAACACAAACCTTTGGTCCGGGTGTTGAGTACAATGATGGACGGGTATTTGCCGAATTTATGCGATGCCTTGTGGAAAAAAAAGATATAGTTCTTAAAACAAATGGTGAAACAGAACGTTCTTATTTACATGTTACGGATGCAGCAGGAGCAATCGTGACTGTATTATTGAAAGGAATTCCAGGAGAAGTGTATACTGCTGCGAACGAAAACACATATTGCTCGATAAGGCAGATGGCGGAAACTGTCACTCAATTATCGGATAATGCAATACAAGTAAAGTTCTCAGATGTAAGCGAGAAAAACAGTGCCTATGCGGATATTTTATATATGGATTTAGATACAACAAAACTAAATTCACTTGGATGGAATCCAAAGTATGATTTAAAGGATGCCTATATTGACATGATTTCTAGTATAAAAAATTGTGCTGACACATGTAAGTTTAAACAAGAAGAGGATGAACGATGAATAGAAAAGTAGAGCGTGATACGATGCCTGAATTGCTGCGCCTTATTTCTGTTTTTGGCATTATAATGATGCATTTATTTGGCATATATCGTTTTGAAAGCTCAGCTACTAATACGATGTTGATATAAATAAGAACAAAATAGTAACTACATTTTTAGGTTTTTTTTTTGCTCAGTTTGCAATGAATTGTATTACTTAGAAGGGGCATTCCTTACTATGGAATGTACGACTGAAATCTGTCAATTATTTTCAGAAAAAAGTTTTATTAAGGGAGATTAACATAATGAAAAAAGCATTAATTACAGGAATAACAGGACAAGACGGCTCTTATTTATCAGAATTTTTACTGGACAAGGGTTATGAGGTGCATGGAATTATTCGCCGTGCATCTATTTTAAATACAGGAAGAATCAATCACATTATTAATCATATAACGTTGCACGACGGTGATCTTTCTGATTCAAGTAGTTTGATTCGGATTATCAATATTGTTCAACCAGATGAAATTTACAATCTTGCAGCACAATCTCATGTACAGGTCTCTTTTGATGTACCTGAATATTCAGGAGATGTTGATGCACTTGGTGTTCTAAGAATTTTAGAGGCTTGCCGTATTCTTGGACTTACTAAGAAAACGAGGATATATCAAGCGTCAACGTCGGAATTATACGGTAAAGTAGAAGAAATACCGCAGAAAGAAACAACTCCATTTCATCCTTATAGTCCGTACGCTATAGCGAAACAGTATGGTTTCTGGATTACAAAAGAATATCGTGAAGCTTATGGTATGTTTGCAGTCAATGGCATTCTGTTTAATCATGAATCTGAGCGTCGTGGAGAGAATTTTGTTACAAGAAAAATAACACTTGCAGCCGGACGCATTGCAGAAGGGATTCAAGATCGTCTTGAACTTGGAAACCTGGATTCTCTTCGCGATTGGGGGTATGCAAAAGATTATGTGGAGTGTATGTGGATGATGCTTCAACATTATACACCAGAGGATTTTGTTATTGCGACGGGAGAGCAGCACACAGTTAGAGACTTTACAGAGAGAGCATTTTTAGCAAATGGAATTACTTTAAGATGGGAAGGGACGGGCATTGAAGAAAAAGGCTATGATGCAGATAATGGCAGATTGCTTATTTGCGTAAACAAGGAATGGTTTAGACCTACGGATGTGGACAATCTTTGGGGAGATCCGACTAAGGCAAAGACGGTTCTTGGTTGGAATCCTCAGAAAACCTCTTATGCTGCTTTAGTCAATATAATGGCAAAGCATGATCGTGAGCTTGCCAAGAGAGAAAAGGCAATAAATAAGTTATAAGTATAGAAGAATCCCCATAAGGAGGATAGTGCAGTAATGATTGATAAAAATGCAAAAATATATATCGCGGGTCATAGGGGAATGGTTGGATCGGCAATTTATAGAAAATTTGTAGAAGAAGGATATACTAATTTTATATTTAGAACATCAAAAGAATTAGATTTAAGGAATCAAAGAGATGTTCAGGAGTTCTTTCAGAAAGAACGGCCAGAAGTAGTAGTTTTGGCTGCAGCTCGCGTCGGGGGCATTATGGCAAACGTAAAACAACCGGCGACATTCTTGTATGATAATTTGACAATACAGAATAACGTTATTAATTCGGCATATGAAAATGATGTGAGAAAGCTTCTATTTTTAGGTTCTTCTTGTATCTATCCAAGATTAGCTTCTCAGCCCATGGTAGAAGAATGCTTGCTTGATGGTAAAGTTGAACCAACCAATGAGGGCTATGCAATTGCCAAGATTGCCGGTTTGAAATTATGTGAGTATTACAATAAGCAGTATGGAACGGATTATATCAGTGTCATGCCATGTAATTTGTACGGCTATGAAGATAATTTTGATCCAATTCGATCGCATGTGGTAGCAGCGACAATAAGAAAAGTCCATGAGGCCAAACTGAGGAATAATAAAGAAATTGTAGTATGGGGGACTGGGAATGCCAGGAGAGAATTGATGTTTGTAGATGATGCCGCAGATGCATGTTATTATCTACTAAACTCTTACTCTGGAAATGAATGGTTTAATGTTGGAACGGCAAAAGACTATAGCATAACAGAATTAACAGAAGTGGTAATGAAGGTAATTGGATATAAAGGAAAATTAGTATATGATACTTCAAAGCCGGATGGAATGCCACAAAAGTTATTAAATGTAGATAAGCTTGCCAATGCTGGGTGGCGTTATAAGACAGAGCTTGAGAGAGGAATAGAGTTGACATACAAGTGGTATTTAGATAATTATAATAGATTTAATTGATCGGAGGAATAAAGATGAGATTTCCATTATGTGACAACCCATGGGGAAGAGAAGAGATTGAGGCTATTAATAAGGTTATTGAGTCAGGAATGTTTACAATGGGGAAGAATGTTGCAAGTTATGAGAAAAAATTTGCAAAACATTTTGGGGCAAAAAATGCTATTATGGTAAGTTCAGGTTCAGCAGCTAATTTACTGGCCATTGCGGCACTTGTGTATTCAGGTAGAATTCCCAGAGGAGCAGAGGTTATTGTTCCTGCTGTTTCGTGGAGTACCACGTATGCTCCGCTTGAGCAATTTGGAATGAAATTAGTCTTTGTTGATATTGATAAGGAGACTTTCAATTTAAATATAGAAAGTGTCAAAAGAATTATTACTCCGAATACAAAGATGATTTTTGCTGTAAATCTTTTAGGCAATTCAAATGACTATGATGCATTGCTTGATATATGCGAAAATAATAATATAATTCTTATAGAAGACAACTGTGAGTCCCTTGGAGCAAAATACAAAGATAAGTATCTTGGAACAATCGGATTAATGGGTACATACTCAACTTTCTATTCTCATCATATGTGTACAATGGAGGGGGGAGTTGTTACGACTGACGACAATGAGTTGTATGAATATATGTTAGCAATACGAGCGCATGGCTGGACTCGAAATCTACCAGAAGGAAGTTCCATCTATAAGAAAAAAGAGGACCCTTTCTATGAGAGCTATAATTTTATAGTTCCGGGATTTAATCTCAGACCTCTTGATATGGAGGGAGCCATTGGCATTGAGCAGTTGGATAAGATTGATGGAATGATTGTGAACAGGAGAAAGAATGCCGAATATTTTATTGAAAAGATGAAGCAGTTTCCAGAGGTCCGAATACAGAAGGAGGTAGGCCAATCATCTTGGTTTGGATTTGGAATGATTTTGACGGGCAGTCTTGCAGGTAAAAGAAGTATTATCGTAGATAGATTGGGTAAAGCAGAGATAGAGTGCCGCCCAATTGTAGCTGGAAACTTTACACGAAATAAGGTAATCCAATATATGGATTATTCTATTCCGGAAAGACTGGTCAATGCTGATGAGATTCATGATTGTGGATTTTTTGTCGGTAATCATAGTCAGAATAATAATAAGGAAGTAGATTACTTTATTGAGACATTATCTGAAATAATAAAAAATAGGTAGAAGCGATTAAACAGCTCAGAAACTCTTGAGAAAGTGTTCTGAGCTATTTATTTACTTAAATATTACTGAGTAAACTACAAAAGAAAGTAGGGGAATTCTATCGATGAATATAGTTTTACTCTCAGGAGGATCGGGTAAGCGCCTTTGGCCCCTTTCGAATGATATTCGTTCTAAGCAATTTATAAAGATTTTTAAAAGGGAGGATGGCTCCTATGAATCAATGGTACAACGTGTATACCGCCAGATACGAACGGCCGATAAAGATGCAAACGTTACAATTGCTACATCGAAAGCTCAGGTCTCAGCTATTTGTAACCAGTTAGGTGAAGATATTGGTATTTGCGTAGAACCTTGCAGAAGGGATACTTTTCCCGCAATAGCGCTGGCAACTGCTTATTTACATGATATAAAAGGAATGGGCCTTGAGGAGTCTGTTGTAGTCTGCCCGGTAGATCCATATGTGGAAGATGAATATTTTTTTGCATTAAAAAAATTAGGAGAACAGGCTGAAAAAGGAGAGGCAAATCTGGTTCTAATGGGGATAGAACCGACCTATGCAAGTGAGAAATATGGATATATTATCCCACGCGATTTGGCATCGACCAGCTTTGTTTCTACATTTAAAGAAAAACCAGACGTAGCGACTGCACAAAAATATATTAGGCAAGGTGCATTATGGAATGGTGGCGTGTTTGCATACAGAGTGGGTTATGTACTTCAGAAGGCCCATGAATTGATACAATTTACAGATTATGAAGATTTGTTTGCAAAGTATGACACATTGACAAAGATTTCGTTTGATTATGCGGTTGTAGAAAAAGAGGATAAGATTCAAGTGCAGCGCTTTAGAGGAAGTTGGAAAGACCTTGGGACATGGAATACACTTACGGAAGCTATGGCAGAGTCGAATGTTGGAGAAGCTGTGCTTAATGAAACTTGTAAAAATGTACATGTAATTAATGAGATGGGCGTACCTATAGTATGCATGGGGCTGAAGGATATTATTATATCTGCATCACCGGAAGGAATTTTGGTAGCAGATAAAGAGCAATCCAGCTATATCAAGCCGATTGTAGATGAGATTCACCAACAGATTATGTTTGCGGAAAAATCATGGGGGAATTTCAGAGTGTTGGATGTCGAAGAGGATAGTTTAACCATCAAAGTGACGTTAAATCCAGGTCAGCGGATGAACTACCACAGTCATGAGCGAAGAGACGAAGTTTGGACGGTTATGTCTGGTACAGGTAAGGTAATTGTAGATGGTATGGAACATCTAGTTGCTGAAGGAGACGTGGTTACTATGCAGGCAGGCTGTAGGCACACAATTTTTGCGGAAACAGAGCTGAAGGTATTGGAACTACAGATTGGTAAGGAAATTAGTGTCCATGATAAACATAAGTATGAACTCGAATACTGAGAAAAAAAAGATTCATCATGTCCCGTTTTTCTTATTACCGGCTGGAAAAGATTATCTTTGGGGGGGAACCAGATTGAGAGATGACTTTTCCAAGAATTTTAATTTGGATTCTTTGGCAGAAACTTGGGAATGCTCGACACATCCAGATGGACAAAGTATAGTTTGTTCTGGTGTTTTTACAGGACAGTTACTATCAGATGTTTTAAAGAGATACCCAGAACTAGCCGGAACTCATCCAAAAATGAATAATGGCCTGCCAGTGCTTGTTAAATTCATAGATGCGAAATCCGATTTGTCTGTTCAGGTTCATCCTTCAGATGATTTTGCTGCATTATATGAAAATGGATCATGGGGAAAGACCGAGATGTGGTATATCGTCGAAGCTTCAAAAAATGCAGAGTTGGTGTATGGATTTCGACACGATATGGATAGAAACAGCGTATTGAAAAGTCTGCAGGAAGAGAATTTGGAAAAGTTTTTACAGAAAGTGCCGGTAAAAAAAGGAGATATTTTTTTTATTCCATCAGGTCAGATACATGCCATTTGTGCTGGTTGTTTGGTTGCGGAAGTGCAGGAAAGTTCGAACCTGACCTATCGCCTTTATGACTATAATCGTGTAGATAGAAATGGAAACAAACGAGAGCTTCACGTTGAAAAGGCATTATCTGTTGCTAATTTGAATGGAAGTATTGCACCAAGGCAGCCGATGAAAGTGATCCGTTTCCGCAGAGGAGCAATGATTGAGTTACTTTGCCGCTGTAAGTATTTCCAGGTTGAAAAAATTACCTTAGATACACAAAGATGCAGAGAACTGGCATGGTTTCAAACGGGAAGTAATTCCTTTCATGTATTGCTTTGTTTGGAGGGATGCGGCTGTATTCGGTGGGACGGAGGTGAACAGGATTTTTTTCGTGGAGATTGTATATTTGTTCCGGCAGAATCGGTAAAATTTAGCCTTCATGGAAAGGCAGAATTATTATGTGTCAGTTGTTGACGGCTATATCCTAAATATTTATAATAAAATGCTTTTCAAAAGATTAATGAGGTGATTAGATGGTGGCTATAAAAGACTATCATATTGAATATTTACGATGGATTAAGAAGGCGGTTGCTGATTTGGATGTTGCACAAGAGTTAAATCACATCAAGGATAATGATGCTGCAATTGAGGATGCATTTTATTGTGACTTATCATTTGGCACTGGCGGACTCAGGGGTGTCATTGGTGCAGGTACAAACCGGATGAATGTATTTACGGTAGCAAAAGCATCACAGGGTTTGGCAAATTATGTAAATAAGCATTTCCCTATTTTTAAACGGAAAATAGCAATTTCTTATGATAGCCGTATTAAGTCTGAACTGTTTGCTAAAACGGCAGCAGGTGTATTTGCAGCTAATGGAATTGATGTTGCTTTCTTTTCAGAGTTGATGCCGACGCCATGCTTATCTTACGCAGTTCGTACGCTTGATTGTGCAGCGGGAATTATGGTAACAGCATCTCACAATCCAGCCAGGTATAATGGATATAAAGTCTATAATTCAGATGGTTGTCAGATTACTACAAAAATAGCAGAAGAGATATCATTTGAGATTGAGAAGCTAGATATTTTTTCAGATATAAAACAATTGGATTTTGACACTGGCGTGAAAAATGGAAAAATTGGTTACATAAGCCAGGACGTATTTCGCAATTTTATTGAAGAAGTAAAGGCACAGTCAGTTCTGTTTGGAGAGGAGATTGACGAAGATGTCTCAATTGTATACTCTCCACTAAATGGTACTGGGTTGAAGCCGGTATTGACGACCTTAAATGAAGTGGGATTTACAAAAGTTACTGTGGTTAAGGAGCAGGCGCAACCAAATGGAGAATTTCCCACCTGTCCATATCCCAATCCAGAAATGAAAGAAGCTATGAAACTAGGAATGGAGTATGCAGAAAAAGTTGATGCGGAGCTGGTACTGGCGACTGATCCAGACTGTGATCGTGTTGGAATTGCAGTTCAAGACGCAGCTGGAGAAATGGTGCTATTAACCGGAAATGAAACTGGAATGCTTCTTTTTGACTATATATGTTCACAAAGAATAAAACACGGAAAGATGCCAGAAAATCCTATACTGGTAAAAACTATTGTGACAAGTGACATGGCAGAGAGAATTGCAGCAAAGTATGGTGTTCGTAGTATTAATGTATTAACTGGATTCAAATTTATAGGAGAGCAAATTGGGTTACTGGAAGCTGCAGGAAAAGTAGACTCATATATATTTGGTTTTGAAGAAAGTTATGGATATTTATCAGGGACTTATGTTAGAGATAAAGATGCGGTGAGCGGCACATATCTTATTTGCGAAATGTTTGCATATTATAAGAGTCGAGGCATCAGTCTGTTTAATAAGCTGGCTGAACTATATGATGAATATGGTTGCTATCTCAACACGCTTCATAGTTATGAGTTTGAGGGGATTGCTGGATTGAGCAAGATGCATAGTATTATGAAGAAATTTAAAAATGGTATAGAAAAGATAGGGCCTAAAAGGGTTATTAAGATTCTAGATTATGCGGAAGGTCGGGACGGGTTACCAAAATCTAATGTTTTAAAATATATGCTCGAAGATGATTGCTCTGTTGTGATACGTCCATCTGGAACTGAACCAAAGATGAAAGTATATATTAGTATAAGTGCTGAGGATAGAGGGGGGGCTAAATTGGTGGAAGAAAAGATTGTGAAAGTATTAAATACATACTTTGTATGCAATTAAAAGGCTGCATACTATATGATATTAGTTAAAAATCTTGATTCATGAAGTGTTAGTATTTGTTAAGGCGTAATAATAAGTTGTTTTTATATGCTATCATCACAATTGGCTTTATATTTTATAGTCATAGTAGTAAAAAAAGATTTCAACTCCACCGTGTAGAGGTCCATATTATATGGGGTTCCTCCCGCTATGGCGAAAGTTAAGAAAGGAGTGCGCCCATGTTATGGGACAGTTTTTGAATGGAAAGAAGTATTATCATTAGATATGCAAATAGATATTATAAACAAAATGCATGGATTTCGATATTAAGAGTGTTCATGTGTCTAGTCGTTATTCAAGATCATTTTGGTACAAATAATGAAACTTTAGTTCAAAAATTCCTTAATTTTTGGGGTTCATTAGCGGTTCCTTGTTTTATGTTTCTATCCTTTTTTTTGATGGCAAAGGATTTGCAGTTACTGAATAGTGAGCGAATTAAAGCAAGATTATGCAGATTATACATACCGATTATCTTTTGGAACTTATTATATTTCATTTATTTCAATCTGTTGTCATTTGTTTTGAAAAAACCTGATTTATTTATAAGTTATAAAGGACTAATAATGGGACTGCTCTTCAGTCATTATGGTAAGTTAACTCCACATTTATGGTTTTTGGTAGTTCAGATTATAGATTTAGTGCTTATTGTAATAACTTTTCAGTATATTGAAAAAAAAGAATATCGGATAGTAGCAGGATTAATACTGATGATAATTACGTTTATACTCGAATATACCGGTATAGCGTTCTATTTATTTGAAACAGCGCCGTATGAAACAAGATATCCATTGGGGAGAGTAATTGAATGTATTCCATATGCTGTGATCGGTATTATTTATTCATGGTGCTTTCATAACCAAAGTTTGTATAAAATAAAAATACCAGTATGGATAATGTGCATAATTTTTTCTGTTGTTTCAAGAAAGATCATTCCGGAGATACCAGGCTTCGGATATAATGGATTATATTTATTGCTATCTGCTACTTCAATCTGCTTATTTGTGTTAAATTTACCTGATATTTTTAAAGGGAACATTAGGATTATTATAAATTGGTTTGGTTCTTGCACAATGGGGATATATTGTCTACATCTGCTAATAGGTAAAACGCTAAATATATTGATGCCCAATAGGCTATTCCAAGGAACCTTACTGTTTGACCTTATTATTTTAGTATTAGGAATATTGGGAACAGTAATTATCAGAAGTGTTTTTCAATCCACCAACAAGAAATGGCTATCTTATATGTTGTAAAATAAGTGATAAATTCATGCTTGACTATAACATTATTTATAATAAGTCCTGCAAATAAGAATATTCAGAAAGTGAAGGAGACTGAAGAAATGGAAAAATTTACAGAAGGAAAAGAGTCTACTGTGCTGTCTGAGGTGGCTGGGAAAGTGTTTTCCAGAGTCATTGTGGTATTTACATGCATCATTTTGGTGGTCTTTCCTTTATATTATGAGAATTATTATTTTAATATATTAAAGGCAAAGTATAAGTTTTACTGGATTACAGTCCTTGCGATGATTGTGGTATGTATTTTATTAGGTGTTGTATTTTTGTTTGTAGATCGCTTAGAGTACAACGGAATGAATACAAAGAAGTTTATTTCCCGTTTACGGACGAATACTCTGAAGAACCAGCCCGTTGAGTACAAGGCCCTGACAGCATTTTGGATATTTGCGGCATTGTCAACAGCCCTATCAGATTATAAATTTGAGTCCTTTTGGGGAAATGAGGGACGATTCAGCGGATTATTTTTAATTACGCTGTATGTACTCAGCGTGTATTTTATTGGTAAGTTAGGGAGATTTAAAAAATGGCATCTGGATCTGTTTCTTATAAGTGGTATATTCGTTTGCCTTTTTGGAATTACCGATTATTTTCAAATGGATATTCTTGGTTGGAAGAATAATGTGGCACAGGAACAGGGGGATTTCTTCACTTCGTTTCTAGGAAATGTAAATACCTATACAGCCTATGTGGCAATGCTTATGGGAACATCCTGTGGCCTTTTCGTAGCAGAAAAAAATATATTTCGATGCGTTTGGTACTATGTAGTACTTCTCATAAGCTTTTTCGCAATCATTATGGGACAGAGTGATAATGCCTACTTGGCTCTGGGCGCTCTATTTATATTTTTACCGTTTGTACTTTTTAGGAGCAGAAGAGGAGTGATGCAGTATATAATACTGTTGGCATCCTTTATGAGTACCATTCGCATTATTGCAGATATTAATATAAAGATGGCGGATAAGGTTATCAGCCTTCATGGAATCTTTGACTATATGGCAGGATATGAGAAGCTGGGAGTGATTCTTATTATGCTATGGGGGAGCGTGGTGGTGCTATTTGCATCAAGCCGTGCCGTGACGCTAAAGAAGAACGACAGAATTGGGGTATGGCTACGCATTATCTGGCTCTTCATTGTACTATCAGCAGCAGTTCTGATTGCCTATGTACTGTACGATGCTAATTTTGGTGATAATCCGGAACGATATGCAGCCCTTTCACGATATCTTATATTTAATGATAATTGGGGTTCAAATCGGGGATACTGCTGGCGGATCGGTTTGGAATCATACATGAAGCAGCCGATGATACATAAACTTTTCGGCTTTGGACCGGATACCTTCGGGCTCTTAACATGGGATTTTCGGGAGGAGACCATCGCTCTTCAGGGAGTGTTCTATGAGAATGCCCATAATGAGTATCTGCAGTACCTAGTAACTATGGGACCTTTTGCAGTCATAGCATATCTACTGTTTGTGGGGGGAGGGCTGGTACGTATGCTGCGTATTTATGAGGAAAGGCCCTTCATTCTTGCTCCAATAGCTGCTGTTCTTTGTTATAATACGCAGAATATTGTGAATATTAATCTTCCTATTGCGACACCAGTTATGTGGACGTTGTTGGCAGTTGGTCTGGCTTTAAGTCGGGAAGCAGAAGGCATTCGAGTATTAAAGAAAAAGAATTGATAGAAAGTTTCTATGGGCAAAGTAGTTACTTGGGCGTTGCCCTTATAAGCAAGATTTTATTATTTAAGTTTGAAGGTTTACTACATTTGGGATAGTTGACATTGTATTCAGTGAGTGTGTGAAGAAAAGTCTATAAATACGATCTACTATGATATAACTGGGCTGAAAGTACCTTTTGGGACGTTCAGCTCTTGTTTTATTTATAACAGCAATTATCGTTGTATGTCAAGAACAGGCGGAAAGTCGGATAGCGCCAAGATACTTTAAGTTAAAAATAAACAGAGTCTCCCTTTTGTGCATTTCCATTAAATTTCTAAGTTATGGCTCCAAAACCATAACTGCTTTTTTGCGGTAAGGCCGCCTAGCCTGGCCTGGCATTCTTCGATATAATAGTCGTTATTCTTTTGGGTCTACATCTCAGCCTGCACATCCTCTGCGGACTAGATGTCATACTCTTGAAGGAGCTGTTGAATGATGTTCCTTTTCCCATCTGTCATTTGTACTTTGTGTACGGATTTCTTTTCTCTTGCCATAATAAAAGGCCTCCTATGATTATTATTTTACCATTGAAGACCTTATAAAACCTTATTTACAGAAAAAGGTTCACATACACTAAAAATGGGATTTGTCAACAGGTCCTTTTCTTCACACTCTAAGAGCCACCGCCCAATTTGGACATTGGCCAAATCCCAATGTCAGAATTTCCTCCTCCTATAAATTAAATCTATTCCATCTAATATTTCCAGTGGCTCTCACCTCACAGCACCTTCTCCAACCCCTCAACCCGATATTCCGCACCATTTTCCTTCGTCTCTGCCGCAGTCAGCAGCAGCGCATAGTTTTCCTTCGTCAGCGAATAAGCAATAGCTGCTATTACGGCAACAGCGAGGATAACGGCCGGTATGATGCCAAATGCCAGCTTAAGGTTAGCTATTGTATCCGCGGCCTGTTCGGCAGCTTCGGCGTTGAAGCCGATTGCACTGAGCACAATGCCGGTAATCCACATTCCGATTGCGCTTCCGGCCTTCATGAAAAAGCCGATCATCGAAGTATAGAGGCCGTCCGGAGAATTGCCGGATTTGAACTTCTCAATCAATGCCGTATCATAAGACATGGAATAAATCAATGTCCAGTAAGTGGCATTTCCGATACCGTAAAACAAAATGTAAAGGTAAGCGGTAAAGTCACCGGCCGGAAGTACTGCCATGATCAGATAACAGGCAGTATAACATATCATTCCGCCGATCATCATCTGCTTTTTGCCGAATTTGTTTGCAATCACACCGGCTAAAACGGTTGTAAGCAGCAGGAAAAGCGTTGTGATGAGTAACATGAAAGAGGTTTTGTTCTCACTGTAGCGGAAGACGTAAGTGTAAAGAAAAATCATCAGGCTGGAGCCGACGCCGACTGCAAAGTTAACACAGAAAGTAATAATCAGCAGTTTGTTAAATGGCTTAACCTTGAGGGCTTGAAGATAGCTGCTGAAAACAGACGATAATGACAATTTTTCCGGTACATACCCCTCTGCAAGATTTGGGTTTTCAGGCTCAAAGTTCCGTACTGAAAAGCAGCAGAAATTATACACGAAAACGATTATCACTGCGAACAGTACTCCGGTCGCCGTCCATCCGAGACTTTCGCTGCCAAATATTTTTGTAAAAAATTGTACAATTATGAGTGAGCCGCTGATTGCGATAAGCATGCCGATATTCATCAGGAAATTGGCGCAGGTGCGCAGCGTAGTTCTTTCCTCAAAGTCATCCGTCAGTTCGGAACCCAATGCTATATGGGGAATTACAGCCGAAGTCAGGAACGTCCAGTAGGCAATATTGATTAGGATATAATACACTACCTTTGCACCGGCAGGCAGGTCGATATTGATGAACATAAGCGCCAGGGAGATTCCGAGGAATATAGAGCCGTATTTGATAAACGGTGTTCTGCGCCCCCTTTTGCTGCGGCACCGGTCGGACATAGAACCGATAATAGGGTCAGTGACGGCATCCCAGAATACTGCAATAAGGGAAACAGTCCCTGCGACGGCCGGATTAACCCCGGCAATATTAATCATAAAAAAGATAAAATAGCTGTAAAAGAAGTTATATCCGATCCCTTCTCCGATGGCACCCATGCCGTAAGATAATGATTTTTTTAACCCAAGTTTTTCTGTTTTCTGATTACTCATATTTGGCCCTCCTTGCGTACTTCGGTAGTGTCAAGTCTGACACTCCGTTTTTTATTAAAAACCTTGTATTTTCAGG
>ERZ791765.568-NODE-568-length-37149-cov-20.546908_pt1 | contig 37149 bp, 53 predicted proteins | sample MGYA00509949_ERZ791765 | MGnify/ENA primary metagenome ERZ791765 (study PRJEB30046, sample SAMN00791980) | human gut metagenome | study: EMG produced TPA metagenomics assembly of the A metagenome-wide association study of gut microbiota in type 2...
TTTATTAGGCCGCAGATTTGGTAGTGGCATAATCCAAGTGGGCGAATTCCGGGACCCTACCCAACCGAAACCGCAGAACCCAATGATTCCAACGTTTTTCTACCTGCCTTCGGTGTCTCCGAAACGGTCTTGCCCACATTTTGCCCACATTCCCCACGACCGGTCTCGATCTGTATGGTCGCGTCGATCATGTGGGCCACATCCATCAGGTCGCCGTCGAACAGGTCGGCGTACACGTCCAGTGTCATGCTCGCCGAAGCATGTCCCATAACCCTTTGCAAGGCCTTGACGTTCGCCCCGGCATGGACGGCCAGTGAGGCGAACGCGTGACGCATGTCATGCGGGGACGGCCACATCGATGAATCCCAGCCGAGACGGCGCAGGGCTTCCGGCCACCATGAGTGGTTCGTGGGATTGTCGGTCGCGGCCTGCTGGCGGATGGGACGGCCGTTAGGGTCGGTGAACACCCGGTCAAGGGGCTTCTTGTCCGTGAGCAGTGGCCCGAGCGCGTCGATGACGATGCGTGGCATGGGTACGATGCGCTGCTCGCTGCTCTTCGGGGTGCCATCGACCGGCTTGCCGTTGACCTGCACGGTGTTGTGCCTGATACGCAGCACGCCCTGCCGTAAGTCCACATCTTCGACGCGCAGGCCGGAAGCCTCGCCCCATCGCAGTCCGCAGAAGCCCAACGTGAGCACGAGCGCGCGTCGCACATCGCCGAACCGTTTCGCGTTGCGCGCCTCGTCGGCGAATTCGATGACCTGGCTGGCGGTCAGGTAGACGCGCTTCTGCTTGCGCTGCGGCTTCCGGGGCAGTTCGATGCCCTCGCACGGATTATTGAGTATGAGCTTGTCGCGGACGGCGTTACGGCAGATGGCGGCCAGTATCCCGTACGCGCCGATGACCACGGTCGCGGAACGACGCGAGGCGAGTTCGCTGACCCAGCGCTGCACTTCGCCGTGGGTGATGCCGTTGATTCTCCGCCCGCTCCATGCATCGATGCAATGAGTGCGCCACAGGCATTGCTCCCGGCCTATGTGCGAGGGCTTCCAGAACGGTTTGCGTTCGGTCAGCCATTCATCGTGCAGTTCGGCTATGAGCCGGTTCCCCGCCTGCGGGTCAACGAACATATCGGTTGCTTTTGCGATGGTGACGTGTTCGGCCGCCCAATTTTCCGCGTCTATCTTGCGGCGGAAGCCGCGTTTGTCGGTCTGGGTGCCGTTCGGCTTGCGGTATCTCACGCGGTATCTGGTTTCGCCTTTGCTGGTCTTGTATCTGGTGACGTTCGCCATTGGTAATGCTCCATTCTCCGCTTCGCTGCTAGACTGGAGCGCGAAGCGGCTATCAATCTCGAACAAACTGATAATTTTGCTTCACCGCCCTTCGCGCTGCTGGAACAGCATGAAGGGCAATTAATTAGTCTTCTATATCCAATTCCCCTTGTACTGCTCCGAACTTGGGGTAGGCTCGGTCGAGCAGGCGCTCGAACTCGGCCCAGCTGCCGGATGCACGCATTAGTGTGATGTCGGCACTAATCTGACGTTCCAGATGCTCGTCTCCAATGTCCTCCGTGAGGAATTGGTGGTGCTTGTATTTTCTCCGCCCCTCGACCGTCGGCGGGTTCTTCCGCTTCAATTCCTCCAGAACGCCCCTGGGCAACCGTTCGTACACTATTTCGTTCGTGAGCTTGCCTACGATGCGCGGCTTCTTGCCGCCTGCGCCCAGGCTGCCGTAATCCCATCCGCGCAGGCGGAACATCTGCGTGTAGAACTCGTCAGGGAACCGTTTCGCCCATGGTTGCAGTTCCTCCGCTATGTATTTGCTGAGGAGTCTTTGGAGCTCGTCGCGTTGCCTTACTGCCTGATAGCCGGTGGCTTCGTCCACGAGGGCCACGACGCCGACCTTGGCCAGGGCGATCATCAGCGCTTCAGCCTGTTCGGCTATGTGCTGCTGCGATGCCGTGAGGGCTCCCGCCTTGCGCGCGTTGAGGTACACTTCGCAGATTTCCGGCAGGGCCGTGGCGTCTATTCCGTATGCTCCGAAGCCGCCCGTTCCCTTGGCTCTCCACAGTCGGTGGGACACCAGTTTTATTCCCAAGGATGCGGAAATGTAGGGTTGCAGGTTGTTGGCCGAGGCATAGACAGGTAGTTGGACGCCTTCTTTCTGACGCAGCCAGTGGGAGCCGCCCCTTTTGCCTCCGAGGGCCTTGGTCACTGCTCTCTCCGAGAGCAGTCTGGTGCCGTCGTCCATGACGCCACAGGGTATCTCGATGTCGTCTCCGAGATGCAGGATTCCGCTGTATCGTGCGGTTTCCCCTGATTCGCGTTCACTCATTTTCTCACCTCGTTCCTTTATCAAATCTGAGTGAATCTAATACCAAATATACAGCATTAGCGTCGGCACCATTGCTGAGCCCTTGCAATTACTAACTTCTGCTAGCTTCCATCGTGCAAAACGCCGTGTTTCGGCACCATCGTTTTTGTTGGAATCAAGCCGTTTCGTATTCCATGTGCGAGAGGTTATGCGACTGGTTTCTTTATCAAGATTAGGCGTTCTTTATTTTGATTTAATTCGTCAACGTTCGCCATTTCAGGCATGGCTTCGCCCCGTGTAGGATGGGAGGCGAAGCATCCTCCTTTCTTGAACTAGCTGGATCTTCAACCGCCCTATCGGTGTGTAAGACCGATAGGGCAATTCTTCTATCTAAGCGATTAACGTATATGACTCCTCAGCTCGTAGAATCGAGGTATGAGCAAACACGGAGCAAGGAAAACAACTGTACAATCCGTTACGCTGACGGTTCTGTCCATTCTGTGCTATGCGGCGGCCGTCTTTTGCGCGCTGTTCGTTTTCTTCGGCGCTTGGCCCCTTCTCGCCTTTTCGGCGTTCTTCATCTTTATCGGCATATTCGCGTGGAAGCATCGATTCGACGGCAGCGGGAATAAGCCGACTTCCTTGAAAACTCCCGTTGACGAAGTCGCGATACAAGCAGAATCGACGAATACGATTCCGGTTCCCGCCAAGTCCCATGTTGCCGGAACAGTCGAATACACCGTCTACAACTATAACGAACCAGTCGTGGCGAACATTCCACGGGACAAAATATTCACAGCCGGAATCATTCGACGTAAGACAAATGTGCCATTCCATGGAAACAAAGACTTCGACTATATCCTTGGAGGTGGCAACGGCAACGGCTACGTGCTCTCCTACCACGGTTTCCCATTCGGCGTGGTTTTCGACGACAGACTTTGCGCCTATCTCGATGATGTCCATGCGCGCACTATTAGTTGCGTCTGGCATGAATGGTACGAACCGACCATCAAATCGATCAAGGCTCTCGCACCCTCCACACGAAGAAGCCGTAGCGAACGGATCATAGCGTCCATGATTGGTGCCGGAAAATGGGACAGCGTGGACGATGTTGATTCCATTAAAGCCAGCGATTATAAACCGAACGCGATGGCGGACAGTCTGTTGTCCGGCAGGGGCTTCATTGACATCGAGGTGTCCCTGGACATGATTCCAACGCCTAAGGGCTCCTACGCCAAACCGCATGTCGGCATCTTCCGCGACGGAGCGGCTCTGTTTGAGTTCGACGCGCGGAAGATGGTCTATGGAGAGCTGGTGCGCCACGCCGGTCAGAACGCACTGGCCCGAGTCGAAAAGAAACTGTCCAACGACGGGAACGGCAGCCCTTATTACTCCATCATGCTTGTGTTCCAATCAGACACCTCCTCTCAGGCGCGATTACTGCAAAGTCATGTAGGCATTGCTGATAATCGGTGATGGTTTGTATGGTCAGGTCGAGCTCCGAGGCTATGAGCCAAGGCGCTCCTCCGTATGTTTGTTCTGCTTGACGGTATTTTTGCGAATCTACTAGGAGCCGCGCGGCCTCCAATCTGGTACGTTGCTCGTGCATTCCGCATTGGTAGTCGGCGTGCAGCCAATGGACGAGTTCGTGTATGAGCACGCATTTTTTTGCGGTGTATGTAAGTCTTCTGTCTATGAGAATGACGCGGTTTGCTTCTGAGTAGCAACCCCACATATTGTCTAAGATGTCGCTTTCTACGGTGACATCTATTCCGCTCGAATAAATCGCCATACGCATGGGGCCATAGTTCATGTGCGTGTCGAACGGAATAAGGCGTTTCATGCCGATGCTTCTCCATCGTGGTTCATGTAATAGTCCTTTCCCTCTGCTCCGTAAGCCGCAAGGCTGACATCGCTCTTGTGTGCCAGACGTTTTGTCTCCGCTATCCGCGATGCCGTTTGCGCTTTCTCGTAGGCGATGCGGGTTATGTCGGCGGCGTTTGCTCCGAGCGCTTTGCATAGATCTCCAAACACATCGATGGGAATTTGTCTTTGTCCTTTTAGATAGCGAAGAACGGTGACGGGACTCAGCCCGACTTCTTCTGCAATGTCATCGTTGGTTTTCCCCATGCGGGCTTTTTGGGCTCGAAGCTCTTCTGCGATGGCTTCGGCAAATTGATCTCCATATTCGGTCATGGATAAAGAATAACACATATCGGGGAGAAAATTAACCATATAGATTAAAAACTAACTTGACTAACTATCCAAATGGTGCTTACATTAACCATATGGTTAATCAAGAGAGCACCACAAAACAGGTGGCAAATAAAATCGCAGCCGCGCTGGAAGCCGCGAAGCGCTCCGTTAAGTGGCTTTCCGACCAATCAGGGACACCCTATGTGACCCTTCGTCGACAGCTCAGCGGGAAAGCCTCCATTTCCATCGGCCAGATTGCCGTTTATGCGGATTGTCTGCGTGTTGAACCGATGTCAATGCTCCCTGACTCATTCATAGCGCTCGCCGACAAGGAGGCGGCGTGATGTCTGTCGAAGAGTATGGCCGTCATTTCAGCGGCTACCGTAAGCCGGAACCGGGCGAACCGTCCCGCGGCTTCATGCGCCGTCTCGTGTTCTGGAGCGTCGTGTGCGCGGCGTGCATCGGATGGATGCTGTCCCACATGGGGTGCGCGCACCCCATCGGCAACGGTTTGGCCGCGCTCATGGGCTTCGGGTTCGTTCCACTCAGACTGATCGCACTGGTGTCGAGCGAGGCGGGCATCGAATAAGTCTTGCCGGACGGCGTGGAAAACCGTCTGGCATAGCGGAAGGAAAACCGAATAACCCTCGTGATAACTGAAAAAACAACTGACAGATACGGTGTCGGTTTTCTTGGGCCGGTGGACGACGTTTTTCCTGTTCTTCCGTCGTCCGCCATAAGGGCGGCTGCAAGTTGCCCCCGGCACGGCCGGGAGATGGTGCGATTCCATCGCCGTCCACGACCGCAAGGTTACGCAAAAAAGAAAAGCCCCAGCGGCTACTGGGGCGGAAAGAAACTCCACTAGAAAGGATACCCCAATGAGTGCGCCGATACCAAACCTGATGACGGTGGAACAACTCGCCGAACATTACGGGAAGGCGAAGAAGACCATCCAGAACAAGCTCACGCGAGGCTGGGGGCCGACGCCGGTCACCGACCCCGACACCATGCAGGTGCTGGGCTTCGAGGTCGAGGAGGTGGCCCGTTTTGACCGCATCAACAAGCAGACGCGCAAGCAGCGCCTCTACGCCTGAACAGGATTGGGACAAACTCCTAAGCCGGTTCCTCACGGACACGGACATGCGCCGCATCCTCTGGGAGACCGACCGCGAAACATTCAGAATCATGCTCCTGAAATCAATCGAACGACTCATACCAACCACAAGCGGAGGAAAGAAACAATGAGCGAACACATCACGCGACTGGCTGAGCGCCTGCAACAGCAGGTCGGCGAATCGCACAACAAGCCGACCGTCAAGCAGTTCGAGGAAATGCTCACAGACGCATTGGGCGCCGAGCACCTGACCGTCGAACCAGACACGGACGAACCGGAGACGGAGACGGAGGATGACGTGCCGGAAGGCTTCGAACGCCTCGCCAGTGGACTGTTCGACCTCATCGCCGGCGCACTCGCCCCGGCGGATCATCATGACGAATACATGTCGCTGCTCGCGCTCGCCATGAAGTATTCGATTCACGTCACCGAACGCGCCATCGAAGAGGGGCAACTCGACATCGCCGATGACGCCCTGACCGCATCCAAGGCATTGTTCGAGACGTTGAAGACGGTGCACGAGGCGGCATTGGACGCGCTTGAAGAGGACGTGCAATGAGACGGGCGACCATCAACATGGCCGCGAAGGCAACAGGCATGTTCGACGTGCACCGGTTCAAGAAGGCTGGCGCAACGAAGGGGCAGCGCCATGATGAGTGGCTCGCCTTCCGCACCAAGGGCGTGGGCGGTTCGGATATGGGCACGATTCTCGGCCTCAACCCCTACAGCACGCCGTACGAGCTGTGGTTGGAGAAGACGGGCCGTCAGCAGCCGGAGGATATCAGCGGCAAGTGGGCGATCGTCAAGGGCAACGCCTTGGAGGTCGAACTGCGCCGTCGATTCCGCGCCCTGCACCCGGAATACCAGGTCATCGACGGCACCGACATCTCCCTGGTGTCCAAGACTTACCCGTTGATGCACGCCTCGCTGGACGGCTTCATCTACGACGAGGCGAGCGATTCGTGGGGCATTCTCGAGATCAAGACGGCGAACGCGAACCGTGGCCGCACCGACTGGCATGACGACGCCGGCGAGCTTATCGCCCCCGCCTACTACGTGGCTCAGGTCACGCATTACATGGCCGTCACCGGCTTCCGCTGGGGGTATTTCTACGCGGACATCGGCGAGGCGGAGCCGGTGGAGGTGCGTTTCGAACGCGACGAGGACGATGTGAGCGCCGTAATCCATGCGGCAGAGGACTTCTGGGGTTTCGTCACCCGTGACGAGATGCCCGCCCTCACCGGCGCGGACGTGGCGAAAGCCTACCCGGAGCCCGCGGAGGGCATCGAGGACATGAGCGACAGCACTGATCTGCGCGAGCTCATGGCCGACTACAGGCAGGCGGCCGCCGACCTCAACGCACTGAAGACACGCAAGGAGGAGCTGAAGGACTGCATCCTCACCTACATCGGAGACCACGAGGGGGTGCGCTGCGGCAACCTGCAGGCCACCTACAAGCATTCCTCACGCAAGGGCTACACGCGCGTGGTCGAACCATGGGAGGGCCGCACCTTCCGATTCAGCGAAATCAAACCGAAGAAAACCAAGTAAAGGAGAACCGATTATGGGACAGTTAGCGACACAGGCGCAGAACGTGCAGATGCAGGCCATGAACCCGCAGCGCCAGATGAAGCAGCTGCTCGAGAAGAGCTGGCCTCGCATCGCGGCGGTCATGCCGCAGGAGATGAGCGAGAAGCGCCTCTACCAGATGTACGTGAGCACCATCAACCGCGAACCCCAGCTGGCCAGCTGCTCGGTCGAATCGGTGTTGTCATGCTTCATGCGCTGCACGAGCCTCGGTCTGGAACCGTCGAACGTGAACGGGCTCGGCATGGCCTACATCCTGCCATTCGGTAACAAGAACATGCGCACCGGCCAGAAGGAGGCCATGTTCGTGCTCGGCTATCGCGGCATGATCGCGTTGGCCCGTCGTTCCGGCCAGTTGAAGAGCATTCACGCGCAGGCCGTGTACCAGGGCGACGAATTCGATTACTGGGAGGATGAGACCGGCCAGCACTTCAAGTTCCGCACCACCCGTGGCGTGCCGCACACCGAGGCCACGCTGACCGACGTGTATGTGAACGCCCAGCTGCTGCCTGCAGGAAGCGTGTTCGTGCACATGACCAAGGAAGAAGTCGAGGCCGTCAAACGCCGCAGCCCCGCAGGCAACAAGGGCCCATGGCGCACCGACTATGAGGCCATGGCGTTGAAGACGGTGGTGCGCCGCAGCTTCAAATGGCTCCCGGTGAGCGTCGAAGCCCAGTCCGCGGCCGTCTCCGACGAGACCACGCCCGACTATTCCGAACTGTTCCGCCCCCTGCCCGACGAGACGGTGGATGATTCGCCGGTTGACGTGAGCGTGGACGAGTCCGAACAGCCGCAACAGGAAACCCAGCCCGAGGCGGAGCCTTCCCCGGTGGATGTGAAGCGTGCGGAGATGATTCGCCGCTTCCAGGCGTTGGGCGTGGCTTCGGACGCGGAGGCGTGCGAGACCATCACGAAGATTCTGAATCGTGAGGTGAAGGCAAGCGATGAGCTGACCGAAGCGGAGCTTGACAAGGTGCTGGGCCAGTTGAAGGCCAGCGTGAAGGAAGGCGAGTGACCATGGCGGGCAGGACGAGCATCATCATCCAGGGCACGGCGTGGAGCGTGCAGGAGACGAAGAACGGTAAACGGTTCCTGCGCGTCTCTGTGTCGCCGGGCTACCGTGACCGTAACGGCAACTGGGTCAGCCAGCCGGAACAGAACTATTCGGTGTGGCCTACGGGTTACGTGAACCTCAACCCCGTGTTCGACCAGATCAACCAACTTCGTCAGAATCAAGACCAGCTCGTGGACGTGACCATCGTTGGCGAGGTCAACGGGTTCAACGGCTACCAGACCAAGCAGGGTGAATTGGCCGCGAGCTGCAACGTCAACGCCAGCGCCGTCGCCATCACCAACGTTCGGCAGAAGGGCGGCGGACAGTCTCAGGGTTACGGCGCGCAGGGCGGCTACACGCAGCAGACGCAGGGCGGATACCAGCAGTCGCAGCCACCGGCCTCCGACCCGTGGGCCAACGGCGGAAGCGACCCGGAGTTCTGACCATGTTGCACCTGTATCACGATGAGACGCCGACGGACGTGGAACCGGTCTGCCCGAAGCACGGCTGCACGCTGTACCCGGCACGGCCGATTCCATGCCCGGAATGCGAAGAGGAAGCCGAAGAGGAGTATCACATTGAACGCTGAAAAAGACCAATTGATTACGCTCGCACACTCGATGGAGGTGTCCTACAGCGCGTTGGACGCGGAGGCGGGACTCTCCTACGACACCACCGTGCGCGTCAGCGTGCAACCTAACCGCTATTACCCCGACTACGTGGCCGTGACCCTGCTGTGGCTCGCCTCGAGCTATATCTTCCACGGCATCGAGGAATTCAACCGGTTCCGTGATGATTTCGAGGACCGGCCGGAGGAACGATATCAGCAGATCATGGACTCGTGGCCCTTGGTGTTCGGTTCCACGGAGAAGGCCATGAAGAAGCTGTTCGCGCCGGCCAAACCGGTCGTGAAACGCCCCCCCTGGTCGTTGTGCCCGCGCTGCAAGAAACCCGTATGGGCTCAGGAAGGCACCACCGACCTGAGGGAGACGCAGCAGCTGCTGAAACGGAACCCGTTGCCGCGCTGGTGCCGTGTCTGCGGCCAGCGTTTCGAGTACACGATGGGCGACCACATCTCATGCAGTTCCGAGTTCTCCATCGCGGAGACGATGGACACGCTCAAAAGCATGTTCCCCACCGAGCAGCCGAACTTCGAGACCATCGCCATCGAAGCCGCACACGAGGACGGTGAGCAGAATGGTTAACCCCGCCAAGAAAAAGGGCACGAGCCTTGAGACGTGGACGGTGCGTTACCTCGCGTGGGCTTTGCAGGACACGCGCATCGACCGCATGCCGTTGCATGGCAACGCCGACCAGGGCGATCTGATCGGCGTCCGGTTCTGTGGCGAGCCGGTGTGCGTGGAATGCAAGGACACGAAACAGCCGAACTACCGCAAACACTGGCGCGAACTGCTGGTGGAGATGGCGAACATGGACACTCCCTACGGGGTGCTCGTCCAGCATCGCAAGGGCGTGGGCGTGAAAAGCCTCAAGGGCATGGCCCATCAGATGGCCGTGTTCGACGTGGAGACGCTCGAACGGTTCCTCTCCGCGCACATGGGGCACGCGTTGTCCGGCTTGGATGGGCGCCGCGAGCTCGCTAACCGTCTGCGCCGCGAGGCGAAGCCGGTGCCCTCCAACCCGACGCTCGTCTGGCTCCCGCTCGAACGGTTCGCACTATTGCTGAATGACGGTCTGCCGTTGGGACCGGATCATGGCGAAGACTAGCTCGCACGCATTCATAGGTGGTAGCCGTCGCACCGAGGCGCGCGGCGGCTACCGGCGCAAACCCAAGCCCAGCGGGGATGGCCCGAAGTTCAGCGAGATCATCGAGGCCAGCCCCGAACTGCAGGCGATGATAGCCGAATGCCAGAGAGACAAGAGAAAGGACAAGGGCGATGACGGAGCCGAAGGGGTACGCGAGGCTCAGCAATAAGCTGTGGCTCAACGACAAGACCATGTCGCTCGCTTTGGAACATCCGAGCGCGTTCGCGGCATGGGTGATGTCCATCAGCTACTCGAGCGACAACATGACCGATGGCCGGCTGTCCAAGCTCGCCCTGCGTCGCATCATGGCCGCACCCGATGACGTGAGACTGCTCGTGGAGCTCGGCTTCTGGGATGCACTCGATGATGAGACGCTGCTCATCCACGATTATCTCAAGCACCAGAATCGGCGGAATTCCAACGATTCCGAGACTGAGGCCGAGGCTGGGCCCAAGTCCGGCCCGAAACGGGCCGAGGCTGGGCCCAAGTCCGGCCCAGTTTCGGAGGCCCCTTTAACTAAAAACGAAAAACTAAAAACTAAAGATAACAATTCTTTTACTCCCCCTACCCCCTCAAAACCGGATTTCGATGACCTGCTCGAACGCATCGAATCGTTCTACCCGCCGAACCGTTTCGACGGGAAGACCAGCCAGACGCGCTTCCAGCTCGAAATCGACTGGCCGAAGGTGGTCAGGGCCGCAGGCGAGGGACACGAAGACCCCGAAGGGTTCCTCGAAGCCAAGGCACGCTCCTACGTGGCCGCGACCGAGCCGCGCTACGTCGTCAAGTTCTCAAAGTTCCTCGGCAGCGAGTTCTACGCGCGCAACTGGGTTCGCGAGCCTCCCGAAGCGGAGCCGGACGCAAGGCCGTCACCACGGTCCCGCAGCATTCCGCAACGGAGCCGTTCGCAGGCCAACCAGGATGCGAACGCGGCGCTGATAGCACGCTATGCGGCCGAGGAAGCCGCCGAAAACCAATCACGGGAAGGAGTTCTGACATGCTGACGCTCAAGGAGAGCACGCTCGTCTTGGCGAAGATTCGCGTCCACCACGGCAACGCGGCCATCACCGACCTGGAGGCGCGCACGTTCCACGAGGAGCTTCGCGCGGACATGACGCTCGGCGAGGCGTTGGAGGCGGTGAAGCGCTTCTACGCGGCGAACGATTCGGGCCGCTGGTGCGGTTCGGGCGATGTGAACGCGATGGTGCGCCGGATGCGCAACGAGTCGAAGCCCTCGGAGGCGCAGATAGCCGCCGAATGCGAGGCGAGGCACCTGGCGGAGGACGCGGCGTGGATGTACCGCCGCCAGCGGATGCTCGGCAACACGCCGCAGCAGGCGCAGCAGCAGGCGTTGACCGCGCGCAACCCGTTCGAACTTCCGGCCGCGCAGCCGAAGAAGCGTTCCACGGCCACGCATTTCGCGGGAGCCTCGAGGCTCGGCGCGGCGCCGCTTGGCTCGATTCTGGGAGGCGCGTGATGGCCGGCAAGTTCCCAACCCCGCAGGAGCATGCGATGGCGTGGCTTTTGGAGGCCACGGAGATCGGCGGCATGAGCAAACCGGAGGCCGCATTGTACGCCTACATGCGAGGGTTCGCGGCGGCGCTTGATTTGTGCATCGAAATCGAACAATCAATCAACGACGAAACGGAGGAAACCGATGACCGCACTGCTTGACGAACGATTGCGCGTCTTAGCGGCGCAGACCCACACGCTCGAGGAGAAAGTGAGCTCTCTCGGCTGGATGGCCGGCAGCGACTCGCAGACGCTGAAATCAATGACCCGTGCCCAGGCACATCTCATGCTCGCCGAATACGAACTGTTGGATGCGCTCGAAGCAGGCAAAAAGGAGGAAAACCAATGAGCAGTGAGAAACCATTCTGGGAGGGCAAGACCTGCAAGGAGATGGCCGGACTGCACGTCAAGGCCACATGGAAGAACGGCACCATTGTTACTGGAGTGTTAGATGACACAGGAGATATTGATTTAGGCGATAACCGTTCTTTGTACACGTCACGTGGCTATGACTCTTCCTGTGATTTTGAGCCAATGGACAATATCCAATCCATCGAACTGTTGGATGACCCCGAGTATGAGCGCATCGACAACATCGAAAACGTGCAGGTGGGCGATATTGCCTGCACGACGGAGGGAAACCATTTCCGCGTCATCGATCTCAAGCCTGACCCTCTAGGCGACATGCTCCTGCGTATCCGCATCAGCGAGATAGACGGTGAGTACTGCATCGACTCCGATGATTTCGCCTACGCTTTGCGTCGGAAGCCGAAGCTGCCCGACCATGACGGGTTGTGGTGGGATAAGGACAATGCCTTGTGGAGCGTCGCCATCTCCGGCCTGGACAATTCGAAGTTGGTCGCTTTGCTTATCGGTGACCCGGAATCCCCCGTCACCGGGTCTGTTTGGTCGGGCCTCAACAGCAAGCACGTGACCTCTCAAGCTCCGTTCCGTCCGGCCAAGGCGGTGGAAGCATGAACATCGAGGTGGGCCAAAAATACCGAAACAACCAGGATGCTGAATTAATCATCATAGCCAAGGTGGCTTGCTTTACCTCCTCCCGATCTGGCATGTATCTAGGTGTAGACGTGCTACCGGGAGCAGAACTGTTCGTCGCGGACGACCCATACGGCACAGGCTCTGACGTGATTGTTAACGAGCAGTCTCTGACCGAATGCGGATACAAGGCGGTGGAAGCATGAACATCCACCCGATCATTGATGAACCTCCATCGTTTCCGCAAACTGTCTTACGCCTGCTCACAGGAAGCACTCATTGCTGTGACTGGTGCGAGAAACGCTGGATCAAGGTTCACCGCACTGGCCAATTGGAATGCCGAAACCATCGATGTCCCTACTGCGGGCAATACGGATGCCCCCGAGCCGAAAAACACTGGAAGAAATGCCCCGTGTGGAATCCCATGACCCCGCCTGCATGGCTATACCCCGTGTTGAATCGGCTCTGCGAAAGAGATCTGCAACGACGTGTTGAATCGGCTCTGCGAAAGAGATCTGCAACGAATGGCGAAGAAATCGAGGTGGAGGGATGAACGGAGTACAGCTTACCAACCATCTGACCGCGCAATTCAGGGCATCAACCCTGAGCCTCAAACGTCTCAAACGCAAGTGCGGGAGGTACGCGAAACGTGAGCGCAAGGCCATCGAATATGTCACCACACTCAAGGAGGAATCATGAGCGCGACGAACAACCAGCGTGAGATGATACTCAAATGGCATAAAGGCAAGGCCGCGACACCCGAGTACACGGCGAAACTCCTCGGTTTGCCGTTGAGCGAGGTGCTGTACGTGATCGAGCATCCCGAACCGCCGAAATCACGCGCGGACGCGTGGACACCGGAATTCATCGAACCACTGGTCTGAAAAATACCGATAAACACACGCGAATACATGACTGAATTCAGCGTAAAAACACTGAATCCAACGAAAGACAAAACGAAACCCTCCACCAACAGGCGGAGGGCACGCTCACCAAAGCACCATCATAGCCGGAACGTGGAGGGTTTCAACATAATGTTCATCACCACCGAACCATGCCAATACTGCGGCAGCCGACAGGTCGAGGCACCATGGACGCTCTGCCGGGACTGCCGCCGCGTCTACGCGAAAACGCTCCACCGGCTCCGCCGCGACATGATGCTCCTGCAACAGGTGTCCCGTCACGCCTACAAGCTCGGAGAACCCGGAGCGGGCGGCAAACCGCAAGGAGGCGCGGCGCCCGCGCCCATCAACCTCCACGCGCAGGACATGCTCGACCAGATCGAGGACGGCTTGCAGGACATGTGGAACGAAACCGGCGTGGAAAGCCGTCCGAGATGGCAGACCCTGCTCAGGGACTCGCCACGACGACTGCCCGACCTATGCCGCGCCAGCCGTTCGGGACATTGGCTGACATGGCTCATCCACACCTGCGAGCGCATCGAACCGCTCGTGGACCGCAGGCCACGCACGCGCCGGATAATCGGCGTCTGCCCCGAATGCGGACGCGAGGTCATGGCCGCGAAAGGCGAATCACTGCTGCTATGCAAATGCGGCAACCCAATCAACGTGGTCGAGCTGCGCGAGCAGAGCCGAGACAAGGCCGAGGCAATCCACCTGACCAAGACCCCTGCGGGCATGAGCCAGTGGCTCAAGGACAACTACGGATACGAGGTCAGCCGCAAAGTAATCATCATGTGGATACGCCGGGGCAAACTCCCCAGCAGCAAGCCAATAGAAGGCGGATACTACGAATTCAGCATCAGGGAGATAGTCAGCATGGCAATGGCATATTCCAGCCGGCAGTAGGCTGTTGCCACCCCGTGGTATACTCCGTATCAGGATAAGTGCGAAAGCCTCTGGGACATACATCTCAGGGGCTTTACTCATACCCACCTATGCGCGTAGCTCAGCAGGTAGAGCAGCGGTCTCCAAAACCGCAGGTCGTTGGATCGAAGCCAACCGCGCATGCCACGGCTTGCGTACGGTAGAGGCCTAACCGGTCATGCTGGGATAGCACGACAGGGAGTAAACACCGACACTCTCTCGCGAATTCGAATCTCGCCCAAGCCACCAAACACATCACAGTCCGACAAGGAGCGTCGTATGGCACAGCCCATCAACATCGATATCGACGAGCAATGGATTCGCGACCGGTTCGCGAACATGCTCATCGACATGGCAGAGGAACTCAGCCCCGGAATCACTACGGATGCTCCTTTACTTTCCAAGCGAGTGGAAGGTGGATGCGACATTGGCTCCGTCTGCCGTCCATCAATTACGGGGCCGATGATCGCCAGTGGAAGACCTAAGTGAAGATGTCTCGCAATCCCATCCAGGAAACACCTGTTCAAACGTCACCGACTGTTTGATGAACCGTCTGACGATACCCACGACCTTCTTCTTGACCTCGGTTTCGTCCGCGATGCCGTAAAAGCAATGACACATCTCCTCCATGACCGCAAAGCAGGGGATGTCCGGATCATTATCGGCGATCTCACGCCATTGACGCAGCGGGAACACAAGCATTGATTTCGTCATGCCCAATTCATCGCCGTCGAGCGACATCGACAGGGTGAAACCGGGAATGAATGCCAGAAGCGCCCGATTGCGAATGACGGGTTTCTCGTAGGCGAATTGCTGCGCCATGACCGTCAGGGCAAGGTTGATCGCCTTAGTTTCGTAATCCCGTAACTTCGCGGTGCACCGAACGTCGATGCGGTCGGCGAGACTCTCCGGCACAACGATTCCCTCCGTCGTCGGCATAGCGCCTTTAATTTTCATGATGCTCCTTCCTTGGCCTTCCACCGCCGACGCCGCGTCCGGGACGCTGCGCGTTCCACTTGTCTATCGTCTCCGGAAGCCAGCCGCGCGTGCGGCCAATCATTGCGTCGGGCTCCGGGAGTTTGAGGTTGAGCAGGCCGCCGCTGGTGATGCCGAGGCGTTCGGCGACCTGCTTGACGCCGAGGTATTCAGTCGTCATTCCCGGCCTCCCATCACCGCCGTGGCGATGCACCACAGTCCCGCGGCAAGCCCGAACAGGCCGGCCGGGACCGCCTTGCCCGCGAACCCGAGCGACAGCGACACCAGCGCGCATACGACGCCGGCGATCGCGAACATTCTTGTTGTCTTCATGATGCTCCATGAAATAGGATGGACCGGAGGGTTCCGGATACTTGGGATATTCGGAACCCTCTTGCGTCACCGCTTATGCTGTGGCGGCCTGCGCAGCGAGATGACTATCGCCACGAGCGACAGCACGTTGCTGACCACTGCGCTGATCGCGGTTACGACGTCCGTCCATTTCATGTTCACCTCCTTTCCTTGGCTGACATATCTATAGTAACACAACTACTATAGATATGCAAGTGGAGAACACCACGACACGCCAACAACCCCAACGAACACGAGGCAACAGCAATGGCCAGCAACGGATACAACCCACGCCAGCGCAACGGGCACAGGCGCAGGCAGAACAGGGCGCGGGTCAAAGCCGCCAACACATGCTGCTACATTTGCGGCAGACCAATCGACTACACACTGAAGTCACCTGACCCGTGGAGCTACGTGCTCGACGAAACAATCCCAATCGCACGAGGCGGCACGCTCACCTACAACAACAGCGGAGCCGCACATCGATGGTGCAACCAGGTCAAAGGCACGCACACATTGGAATGGGCGCGCAGGGAAGTCGCCAATATTCTCAACGGCAAAGGTAAAGGAATGCAAGCGCGACCAACTTCAATCCCATTCACCCGGCTCGACGTGTGACCCCAGGGCGGTACACCCCACCCCACCGGCAGTGGCTCCCCCCGGCGCATAGGGCCGATATCTCCCCACGGTTTCGGTAACGGTAACGCGTTACGGCTCCGGCAACGGTTTTAGGAGGCGTTATGGCGAGGATTTGCACGGTGTGCGGCTCCCCGCTGCCCAAGGACGCGCGAGAGGGTGCCGAATACTGTTCTTCGAAATGCAAGCAGAAGGCGTACCGGCAGAGGAAGGCCGGCAACAGGCCTATTGAACCAAAACCGAAGGTGAAAGCGAAGCCCGCGCCTTTGCCGACGAACCGTGAGCTCGAGCGGATGATGGACGAGCCGATGGAGGATGTGCTGCGCCACACGCGCGACGTGCTGAGGAAGGCGTTGGACGATCCCGACACCCGCACATCCGATCTGCCGGCGTTGAGCCGCCAGTACATCACGGTGTGCCGGGAGCTCGAGGCACTGTCCGGCGGCACCGATCTGTTCGGCGACGAGTCCGTGGAATCAAGCGAGGTGGATGATGTCGGAGCGTCGATTGTCTGAGCTCGCCCGAGTGCTTTCCCAACCATCGGGCATCGTCTCCAGCGATTTCCCGAAGCTGCGGCGTGCGGCCACGCGCATGGGCATCACCTACGACCTGTGGCAGCAGGGACTGCTGTATCTCATGCTCGGCAAGCGTGAGAACGGCCTGTATGCGTGCGGCGAGGGCGGCACTGTCATATCGATATGCCGTCAGGTGGGCAAGACGTTCACCATCGGCTCCGCCGTGTTCCTCCTGTGCGCCATGCAGCCGAACCTGAAGGTGCTGTGGACCGCGCACCGCACCAGAACCTCGGACGAGACGTTCCAGTCGATGTGCGGCTTCGCACAAAACAAATTGATGGCCGGGCATGTGGAGCATATCCGGCGTGCGAACGGCCAGCAGGAGATAGCGTTCCGCAATGGTTCGCGCGTCATGTTCGGCGCTCGCGAGCAGGGTTTCGGCCGTGGCTTCGACGCGGTGGACGTGGAGATCTTCGACGAGGCGCAGATCCTCACCGTCAAGGCGTTGAACGACATGATCCCGGCCACGAACGTGAGCCCTAATCCGCTGATCGTGTTCATGGGCACTCCCCCGCAGCCCGGCGACCCGTCCGAGACGTTCGCCGACAAAAGGCGTGACGGGCTCAAACACACGGACGGCATGCTGTACGTGGAATTCAGCGCCGACCCCGACTGCGACCCCGACGACCGCGAACAGTGGGCGAAGGCCAACCCGAGTTTCCCGAAGCGCACGTCCGAGACCGCCATCCTGCGCATGCGCAAGCTGCTCGGCGACGATGACAACTTCCGCCGCGAGGGCTTGGGCATCTGGGACGGGGAGAACAGCATTTCGGCCATAGACCCGCAGCAGTGGGAGGCCGGCAACATCGAGCAGCCGGACTTGGACGGCCGGCTTGCGTTCGGTTTGGATATGCCGCCCGACCGCAGCGCCCTGGCCATCGGCATGGCCGTACGCCATGATGACGGTACGGCGCTCATCAATTTGCAGGAATACCGTGACGCGAAACAGTCGGGCACCGCGTGGGCGGTGGACTGGCTTGCGGAACGCTGGCCGAAGACCAGCGCGGTGGTCATCGACGCGCAGTCGCCGGCCATGAGCCTTTTGCCCGACCTGCAGAAACGACACATCAAAGTGATCGTCACCCAGTCACGTGACCTGGGTGCCGCGACCGGAATGGTGCTTGACATGATCCACGCCGGAACCCTGCAGCATTTGGACGCGGAGCACCAGCCGCAACTGTCCATGGCCGCGCATGGCGTCACGTTGCGTGACATCGGCCCCAACGGGCTGAAGGCGTGGAACAAGAAAGGCTCCGACATCGACATCAGCCCGTTGCAGGCGTGCACGGTCGCATTGCGCGGGGCGTTCGTCAGCAAACGCAAACCGGGCAGGAAGCAGAGGGTGATGGTCTGATGGTCAGCAGTGAAATCGTGACCGCCGCAGGCGGCAAACCGTTCCTCGCCAGCGAATCCCTTCCCTCCATTCGAGCCATAAAAGGCATCGATGAGGCTGATTGGGACATCATCGAGCGTCTGTTGCGGGTGTGGCTGCAGAAGCAGAACGGCAATATTCTCCGCTCGCTTTACTATTCGGCGCACGAACGGGTCAAGGATTTCGGCATCAGCATTCCCGACAAGATCAGGTCGAACGTGTCCGTGATGATCGGCTGGCCGGCCAAGGCCGTGCGCATGCTCGCCGACCTGAGCGCGTTCGAGGGCTTCAGTATCGACGGAGGCTCTGATGAGGGCTTGGCCGCCGACGTGTCCGGTGTGTTCGAGTCGAACGCCCTGGATACCGTCGTCTCGCAGGCGGTGGTGAGCGCCTACACGCATTCATGCGCGTTCCTCACCATCAGCCGCACCATTGGCGGGGTGACCATCATTCCCCGTTCGGCGGATTGGTCGGCGGCCATATGGGATTCGGTCAATAACCGGATCGGATACGCGCTGACCATCACCGACGCCGACGAGCATGGCGTCATCACCGGTTTCAACGTGTGGCTGCCGAACCGCGTCTACGTGTGCTCGAACAGTATGGGCAAGTGGTCCGCGGAACGCCAGGACACGAATTACGGCAGGCCCACGGTGGTCTCCCTGTGCTACGACCCGCAATTGAACCGACCGTTCGGCCGTTCGCGCATCACGCGCCCGTTGATGTCCCTGACCGATATCGGCGTGCGCACCATGCTTCGAATGGAGGCGAACGCCGAATTCTACGCGGCCCCGAAACTCTGGTTCCTCGGAGCCGACCGCGACGCCTTCAGTGAAAACACGTGGAAGAGCCTGATAAGCGCCATCAACGCGATCAGCAAGGACGAGGACGGCGACGTGCCCACCCTGCAGCAGGTGCAACAGGCCTCGATGCAACCGCATTCGGACATGCTCAAGACCATCGCCATGCTGGTGGCCTCCGAGACGAACGTGCCCGTCAACGATCTGGGCATCACGATGGACAATCCCGCATCCGCCGAGGCCATGGCCGCCGCGGAACGCAAGCTCAGCCGCGAGGCTGACCGTCAGAACCGGCTGTTCTCCCGCGCCCTGAAGGACGCGGTGGGCATGGCGCTGGACTTGGATTCCACCGAGCTCGCGCGCATCACCCCGGTATGGGCACCGACCCGCGAGGTGTCGGACGCGGCCCGCGCCGACTCGTTCTCGAAGATAGCCGGCGTGCAGCCGGCGTTCGCCGAATCCGAGGTCGGCTGGCGGTACGCCGGATTCCCCCAAAGCGATGTGACACAGATCATGAATGCCGTCAATGCGAACAAGGCCGGCAGCGTGCTCGACCGATTGGTGAACGGAGGCGTCGATGACAGACAGCAGCAGCCGAACGCCCAGCCGCAACCAAGTGGACAAACTCAGCCAAGCGAACCAGTCGGTGGTGGCCCAGGCTCAGAGCGAGCTTGACAAGGTGTTCGAGACCGTCATCAACATGTATGACGATCCCGCCGACCAGCGCGACGCCCTGCTGGAGCTCGTGCCCGCCATAGCCCGCAAATACGGCAACATCGACAGCGTGGCCGCCGCCGAATGGTATGAGAAGGTGCGCCACAAGTGGATCATAGACGACGACTACACGGTAGACAGCCGCTACGACCCGGATGATGCGCCGATGAGGAAGACGGTGCGTCGTCTCGCCGGCCACCTTTGGGACGACGAGAAAAACGGCCGCGGCCCCGATTACGATGCCGCGAAACGCGGGCTGCACGCCAGCATGGACCGGTGGGTGAAGGCCGGTGGTCGCGAGACCATCATGCGCGCCTCCAAACACGACCCGTCGAAGCCCCGGTACGCACGAGTGCCGTCCGGCGCGAAGACGTGCGCGTTCTGCGCCATGCTCGCCTCCCGTGGCTTCGTGTACGCCAGCGAGGACAAGGCCGGGGCGCTCGGCCAATACCACAAGGACTGTGATTGCGAGATCATCCCCAGCTGGGACAGGAAGAACCCCAAAATCGAGGGCTACGACCCGGACAAGCTATACAGGGAGTATCTCGAGGCCCGTGATTCCATGGAATCCGAACAGCCCACGCTCAAGGAAATCCTCACGGCCATGAAATCCCAGCCCGGCCGGTACAACGACTCGTTCGCATCGTACAAAATCAGTGTCGCCAAGGAGTCGGATTTTGCCGCGACCATAGGTTCGCGGCATGTTTCGGCGTTGAACAAGCTGCTTAACGATTCCAAGCATCACGACACGGCCGAGCTCTTCTCCAGAGGCACGAACGAGTACAGGATACTCGACACGAAACTGCCCAATGACACCGAAGCCCATTTCAGCCCCTCGGATGGCGGCATATATCTGAATCTCGCCGCCGTAGGAAAACACCAGCCGGGCCACCCGCCATACAACACCCTTGTCCATGAATGCTCCCACATGCTGGATTGGATACTTGGCGACGATAAGGCCCAGATGTATTTCTCCGCGCTGTCACGCGAAGGGCAGTCCTTCGCCCTCATGCTCAGCACCGATGCGCGCCAAGCCTTCAACGAGCGTCTGGCGAAAGTCCAGGGAGGCAGCCTCAAGGCCAGACGAGAGGCCGCACTTGGGCAACTCTATATGGACGTCGCCGCGGACCTCGAAAAGAAAGGGGACCACTCCATCCACGACATGTTCCAGGCCGGCCTTGGAAGCCAAGGAGACGACTACGCCTATCTGCTTTCCCGTTTCGGACACAGAAAAGGGTATTTCCAATCCAGCGGGAACCAGGAGGCCGAAGCGTTCGCCGAGATGATGGCGGCGCAGATAACCGATGAGCATTCATGGGAGATAATGGAGAAGTATTTCCCCAACGCCACGAAAATGTTCAACGGGATGGTCAAGGAGGCGCTGAATGGCAAAGCCCTGGAGTGACGAAGTCGATGCGCTGCTCGACGAGTACGCCCGCAGATTCCACGATATCTATTTCCACTTCGGCGAAACATATCCGGACGATGACGAAAAGCTGAAAGCCGACATCCAGCATTGGCTCGATATCGGCAAACCGCGCCCATGGACGGATTTCCCCGGAGACGTTCTCATTTAAGCGAGAACGACATTTTTTTGTGACCACCCGCACGGGTGGTTTTTTTATGCCCGAAAAGGGCCCGTCAACCCATAAGGAGAACAATCATGGCCGAAAACCAACAGTCCGGACAGGAGCCGAACGGCGAATCGCAGGACATCGACTACAAGGCCAAATACGAGGAGGCCATCGCCCATTCACGCGAGTGGGAGAAGCGTGCCAAGGCCAACAAGACCGCCGCCGACGAGCTGGAACAGCTCAAGCAGTCGCAGATGAGCGACGCGGAGAAGGCCGCCGCCAAGACCGCGAAGCTCCAGAAGGAGCTCGAAGAGCTCAAGGCGGAGAAGCAGTCGAACGCATGGCGTTCGCAGGTCGCCTCCGAAACCGGACTGCCCGCGAACCTCATCACCGGCTCCACGTTGGAGGAGATGCAGGCCAACGCGAAGTCCATCAGCGAATACGTGGCCGCTCAGACCGGCAGGAAGCTCCCCGAGGTCAAGAACCCCGGCAAGCAGCCGGACGTGGCGCCGAACGACCTGCTGCAGTTCGCCTCCAACGTGTTCTCCAACTAGCAACCAACCATTTCACAGTAAGGAGCCAATATCATGGCTATTTTCGGTGCAGGCGGCATCGCCGCCATGCCCAACCAGATCGCGGACGGCATCGTCGACCAGGTGCAGTCCGGCAGCGCCGTAGGCGTGCTTTCCCAGCAGAAGGCGATGCGCTTCGGCGAGACCAGCATCGTCACGTTCGAGAACCGTCCGAAGGCGGAGTTCGTGGACGAGGGCGTGCAGAAGTCCAGCACCACCGGCTCGTTCGGAGTGGTCAAGACCGCACCCCACAAGACGCAGGTCACCATGCGCTTCAACCAGGAGGTGCAGTGGGCCGACTCCGACTACCAGCTCGGCGTCATCAACAAGCTCGCCTCCGAGGGTGCCAAGGCGCTTTCCCGCGCGCTCGACCTCGGCCTGTTCTACCGCCTCAACCCGCTGACCGGCAAGCCTATCAAGGCTTGGACGAACTACCTGAACAAGACGACCAAGCGCGTGGCCCGCACCGCCAGTCCGGACACCGACATCGAGACCGCCATCGGTCTGATCCTCAACGACAAGGAAGGATGGGACGTAAACGGCATCGCCATGAGCCGCTCCTACGCCTTCGACCTCGCCACCCTGAAGGACACGCAGAAGCGCCCGCTCTACCCGGAGCTGGGCTACGGCGTGAACATGAACTCGTTCAAGGGCATTCCCGCATCGGTGACCACCACCGTCAATGCCCCGGAGTTCGTCGCGCCCGCGGGCGGAGATGACTACACGGTGCCGAAGGTCGGCGCGATCGTCGGCGACTGGAAGAACGGCATCTATTGGGGCGTGCAGCGCAATCTGCCGTTGGAGACCATCACCTACGGCGATCCGGACGGGCAGGGCGACCTGCGCCGCAACAACCAGATCGCGCTCCGACTGGAGATCGTCTACGCCTGGTACGTGTTCACCGACCGCTTCGCTGTGGTCGAGGGCGACGCACCCACCAGCAAGGCGGCCAAGTGATGAGCCAGGCAGTCGAATTCCACCACCTGACCTCAGGGGTGGCGAACACCGCCCGCCAGGCGGTCATCGAAACCCAGTTCGTCGACGATAAGGGCAAACCCATCGACCTCAATGGCGGTTCTTCCACCCCATCTGCTGGCAGCGTCACGCCGGCCAGCCTCGGCGGCTATTCCGCCGGCACCGGCCGCGGAAAGGTCGTGCAGGTCAAGGCCGATGGCAGCGGCTTCGACTTCGTCGCCCCGGTCACGGCCCCGACCGCCGACACGCTTGCCGGTGCCACGGATACGGGCAAGAGTCTGCTCAAGGCGACTGACGCTGCGGCGGCGCGCAAGGCCATCGGTGCCGGCACCAGCTCGTTCAGCGGCTCGTACGACGATTTGACGAACAAGCCGGCGATTCCTGCCGCCTACACGCTGCCAGCCGCGACCGCTGCGGCGTTGGGTGGCGTCAAGCAGGGTGCGGCCGTACCGGACCTCGCCGCCGACGCGAATACGACGACCGCGAACGCCAAGATCAACGCGCTGCTCGCCCAACTGCGTGCGGCCGGTGTGATCGCGGCCTGAGGGAGGTGCGCTCATGGCCGATGACGCTGATCCGGGCATGAACGTGCCCGCTCCCCCGTTCGCCAGCGCCGATGATCTCGCCTCCCGTTGGCATGAGCTCACCGACGCCGAACGGGCCAAGGCGGAGACGATGCTGGCCGACGCGAGCGACAAGATCATCACCGACTGCCCCAATTGGGCTCAGGCCTCGGAGACCACGCTGCGGCGTATCTGCTGCGCGATGGTCAAACGCGCCATGCTCAACGAGGACGTCGCCGGGGTCACCCAATCCACGCAGACCGCGAACGGTTTCACCGAGGCCAACAGCTACAGCAACCCTGACGGGGATCTGTATCTGACGAAATCGGAGAAACGCTCGCTGGGCTGCGGCGTGCAACGCATGTGGAGCATCGACCTGTCCGACGGGAGCGTGAACCCATGAGACTGCATGGCGAAACCATCACCGTCACATGGCGCGTGCCGACCGGCGAGGTGGATGGGGGCAACAAGCCCGTCTGCAGGACGGAAACGGAGACCATCGACGACGTGCTGGTCAAGCCCGGAGCCGACGAGAACGCCGCCGACTCCACACGGCCGGCCGGTATCACCGCCGCGTTGACGATCGCAATACCGAGGGTCTGGACGTACCGGAGCCTCAGGAATGCGCTGGTCACCATACGCGGCCACGACTATCGGGTGATAGGCGACCCATTGCCGGTCGACGGCGGGATTACCCCCACCCGGTGGAATTTGAGCGTCGAACTGACGGATACGGAGGGATGACGCATGTCAAGCAACGTGAAACTGAACCTGCCGGCGTTCACCGCGTTCCGCCAGTCGCCGCACGTGATCGGTGCCGTCAACGCGGAGGCCGAACGGGTCGCGGCGAGGGCGAACGCGCTCGCCCACAACTCGCATGGCGGCAAACCCCAGTACGGGGTGCTGCCGGCGATCCCGTCGAACGTGGGCACCATCGCCCTCGTGCAGGCCGAGAACCATCAGGCGTTTGTCGACAACTCGGCCCACAACACGTTGGCCAAGGCGTTGGGAGGTGGCGGCTGATGGCCGTGAACGCTGAAAAACTCGTGCAGGACTGGCTCAACGCGGACCCGACGATCAACGCCGAATATCCGGCGATGTTCGATGTGCCGGCCGAGTCCAGCGCCACGCATCCGCTGCCGTTCGTCACCGTCGAACAGGTGGGAGGCTCGGACGAACCGTTCCGCAGCCTGCCGCTTATCGCGGTGCAGGTGTGGGGCGAGTCGCGCTGGCTGGTCTCCGAGGCTGCGGCGAAACTCATACTCCCCCGCCTCAAACGCATAACGGAGTTGCCCGAGGTCGCCGACATCGACATCACCGGCCGCACGCATTTCCCCATGCCGGACGGGCGGCCCCGCTACCAGATACTCATACAACTCACCGTCAAATCAGACGACTAACGAAAGGTCTAAATCATGGCTAATTCCACAACCAACGATTCCACCATGGTGTCGCTGGGCAAATTCAAGGTCGGCGGCTACGCCTACTGGGCACCAGCCGGCACCGTGCTGCCCACTGATTCCTCCACCCCGCTGGCCGCGGCGTTCAAGCTGCTCGGCTACCTGTCCGAGGACGGTCTGACCAACACGACCGACACCGACACCACCGAGATCAAGGACGCCAACGGCACGACCGTGATGAAGGTCATCACCAGCTACGCCGAGTCCTACCAGTTCGCGCTGCTGGAGGTGCTGCGCGTCGAGGCCGCGAAACTGCGCTACAACGAGGACGCGGTCACTGGCAGCGACAAGAGCATGACCATCAAGCACCAGATGCCCTCCGACAATGGCTTCGTGCTCGTGTTCGAGATCGCGATGACCGGCAATGTGAAGGACCGCCTCGTGATCGGCAACGGCACGCGCGCCGAGTTCGGCGACCGACAGGTGCATGCGGGCGACGCTCAGGTGTACGACGTCACCGTGTCCGCAAACGACATGGGCAACGGGGTCACCGCCATCGAATACATCGGCGTCGCGACCAGCGCGTCCGAGGGCAGTGTCAACGCCGAGGCCCTGACCGGCAAGGTCGTGGACCAGGTCAACGCCGAGGCCCTGACCGGCAAGGTCGTGGACCAGGTCAACGCCGAGGCCCTGACCGGCAAGGTCGTGGACCAGGTCAACGCCGAGGAGACCGCCGAACCCGCCGAGGAGACGCCGGCCGCCGAGTAACGGTTCTTCCCGCGTCGCGCTTCACTCGACTTCACGCGACGCGGGAACCTTTCTTCGTTCAACCGTGGAAGTCGTTTTCACTAGTCTTTTGGAGAAGTCATCATGTCACGAAACCGCCACCGTTCCGGTAATCCCGCCAGCAACAACGTCCCCGGCAACCGTCCGCAGGATCACAGGCCCGCGCAGGGCAAGCCGCGCACCGTCACCGTCAAGGGCATCTCCCTGACCATCGACCCGAAACTGATGGACGATTGGGAGCTCGTGGAACTGTTGTACGACTACCAGTCGGATCCGGAGGGCAACGCGCTGGCCGTGATCCCGTTCCTGCGCAAGGTGCTTGGCGACGGCTACGCGAGGGTCAAGGACGCGTTGCGCGATCCGGACACCGGGCGCATCAGCGGTGAAAGCATGGGCGAATTCGTCGAGGAGCTGATGGAGAAGCTCAACGACGCGGCCCCAAACTCCTGACGCTCGTATACCTGTTGCATGCCTGCCCCGACCAGTTGGCGGCGGACATGCGGCGCGTATACGGGCTTAGCGTCTATGAGCTGGATCCGTTGGAGACGGCCGCGTTGGCCGCGAACCTGCCCGCCGGCTCCCTTATCTGGCAGAAGCTGGACGTTCCGGTCGCGTGGACGCTTGACCAGTATCTGGCGGCGGCGCGCATAGACCAGATGAACATGTGGATGTGGGGCAACGCCGACCCGAAGAAACGCGGCCCGCAGCCGGAACCGCTGCCAAGACCCGGCAACAGCACCGACACGCCTGCCGCGAACCACTCCAAGCCCGAAAACGACGGGGAGACCGCGTCGACGACGCGCACCATCAAACCCATGGCCCTGACCGTCGCCGAACTCGACGCGTTCATGAGCCGTGAATTCACGGACGTGGAGACGAAACCCTTCACCCACAACGAGTGAATAACTGAATAGAGAGGCATGGTCATGGCATACCAGCTGGCTCAGGCGTACGTGCAGATCGTGCCCAGCATGAAGGGCGTGGGCAAGGCCATCGAAAGCGCGTTCGACGGGCCATCCAAATCGGTCGGCCAGAAAGCCGGGGACGCCGCCGGCGGGGGCTTCTCCAGGGGATTCTCCGCGAAGCTCGGCGTGATCAGCGGCGTCGCATCCAGCATCGCCACGAAGGTCATAGGCGTGTTCTCCGGCCTGTCCGGGCAGATCCTCGACGCATCGGATTCGACGCAGAAGTTCGCACAGACACTTGATTTCGCCGGCGTTGGGGCCGACCAGATCAAGAAACTGACCACGTCCACGCAGGAGTATGCTAACAAGACCGTCTACGGCATCGACGACATCCGCAACACCACCGCCCAATTGGCGGCGAACGGCGTGCCGAACTACGCGAAGCTCGCCGAGGCGGCCGGCAATCTCAACGCGGTCGCAGGCGGCAACGCCGACACGTTCAAGAGCGTCGCGATGATGCTCACCCAGACCGCCGGCGCAGGCAAGCTGACCACGGAGAACTGGAACCAGCTGGCCGACGCCATCCCGGGCGCTTCGGGCAAGCTCCAGGAGGCGATGCTGAAGAACGGCGCGTACACGGGCAACTTCCGCGACGCGATGGCCAAGGGAGAGATCACCTCACAGGAGTTCAACGACGCGCTCATGCAACTGGGCATGAACGATGGCGCCATCAAGGCGGCGGAAAGCACGCAGACGTTCGAGGGCGCGTTCGGCAATCTCGAGGCCACCATCGTGGACGGTGCGGCGAACATCGTCAACACCGTCAAACCGTACATCACCGGAGCGGTCACCGCGTTGGGCGACGGCATCGGCAAGGCGATGCAGTGGGTGAACGACTTCACGGGCGCGCTCGTGAAAACCGAGGGCGTGCAGACGTTCGCCAACGGGGTGAAAAGCATCGCCGGCGCGGTCGGTTCGATCGTCGGCCCGTTCGCCGGCGTCATCGGCAGCCTGCTCGGCTTCACCGGCGGCGCGGACAGCGCCAAGGATTCGGCGCAGCGTCTCTCCGACGTGCTGGACTTCGTCGGCGGGATCCTCCAATCGGTCGGTACGTTCGTGCAGCAGAACGCCGACTGGATGCAGGCGCTTGCCATAGCCGTCATGGCGGGATACGGCGCGTTCCAATTGTTTTCGATCATTCAGACCGTGGTCGGTTTCATCAAGGCGTTCAGCGTGGCCGAAACCGCGGCTACTGCAGCCCAGTGGCTGCTGAACGCGGCCATGAGCGCGAACCCGATCATGATACTGGTCGTGGCGATAGCGGCACTCGTGGCTGGTCTTGTCTGGTTCTTCACCCAGACCGAAGCCGGTCGGCAACTGTGGGCGGAGTTCACCGGCTTCCTGCAGTCCAAGTGGCAGTACATCACCGACTTCTTCCAGACCACGTGGCAGAACATCACGCAATGGTTCTCCGACGCGGCCGCGAACATTCAGAACGGGTGGAACGCGCTAACCGCGTTCATCGGTTCGATTCCCGGCAGGATACAGGTGTTCTTCGCAGGCATCGGCCAATGGTTCGCCAATAAGTTTGACGAGGCGAGGAACGGCATCACCAGCGCGTTCAACAACGCGGTCTCGTTCGTCGCCTCGATCCCGGGCCGTATCCTCAACGCGCTCGGCAATCTCGGCGGATTGCTGTGGAACGCGGGCGCGAGCATCATGCGGGGCTTTCTGAACGGTCTGAAAAGCGTCTGGGGCAACATCACGAGCTTCGTGGGCAATATCGCCGGCTGGATCGCCTCGCACAAGGGCCCGCTCCCCTACGACCGCAGGCTGCTGATCCCCGCCGGCGAGGCCATCATGGGCGGTTTCCGCAAGAGCCTGAACGCCGGCTGGCAGCAGGTGCAGTCCGACGTGGCCGGCATGAACGTCGGCCTTGCCAACGGGTTCAAAACCCCGGCCTACATGTATGGCGGCGGTCAAGGCATGGATTACACGCCGAACACCGGCAGCGCGTCGAACGTGAACATCACCAACTACTATCCGCAGGCCGACCCGTGGCCACTCGCCACGAACGACAGTCTCGACAAGCTGACGGTCGGAATCTAAAGGGGGTTGCTTATGGCCGGTGTCGATTACGAGCTCAACGGCGTGGCCCTCGACTCCCAGTATTGCCGCGTCACATTGGGCAGCACCCTGTTCGCCGGGGTCTCCGTGTCCCGCAGCAAGGTCAGCGCCCCATTCCGGCATGGCACGATACCCTCCGGTTTCGCGCCATCGTTCGAGGAACGCAGCGTGACGCTCAAGGTCACCGCGTTCCGTTCTGGCGCGTTGGGCCACGGCGATGCCTCGGGTTTGGATTCGAGCCGCCTGGCGCGCCTGTGCACGGCACCAAGCCTGACATTGGGCCGTCGGGTCAACGGGCGGAGACAGCAGGCCGTCGTGGAGCTCGCCAGTCTGGAGGCCGACGACGGAGGCACCGTGCTGGACAGGCTCACCCCGTTCACGGCGGTGTTCGCCATGCCCCAGGTGTGGTGGCGCGATCCGGTCGCGTATGACCGTCAGGTGGCGGCGAACACAACGGACTGGCTGTGGCCGTCAGCCGTGCAATGGCGGCAGGAATACTGGACGCGGTGGAGCGGCACGGCGAACGATTCGACCAGTCTCATGGCGGATTTCGTGACCATGTGGATGGGCGAGACGAACAACTCCCCCTCGCTGCTGCTCCCGTTGTCGTCGGGCATACCGGATGGCATGTTCGGCGACGCGCCCGTCAACGATCCGATAATACGGCTGCCCAAGGGCGTGAGCAGCGCCTCGGTCACCGACCCCACGTCGAACACGGGCGTCATCTGGCAGGGTGCGGCCAACGCGAACGCCTACACGTATGTGGACGTGGGCAACTGCCTCGCATGGCAGTCCACAGCGGATCATCAGTGGACGCAATCTGGCACGGACGTGACCGGCGGCTTGGATTATCCGGCGGGCGGCCTGCTGCAATGCTGGCCGAACCCGGTGGACAACGGCTACCGGCTCACGTCGAAGATCACCGGCAGCGGCGAGCCATTGCTCGTGCACGTGCGCCGCGCATGGTGGTAGACCCCGTATTCCCCTTCTATGCAATTTCCGCGCCGGTTTTCAACGTCTGGAGTCCCCTTATGGTCAAGACACTGCACGCCCGCCTCGTCGCCTACCTGCCCAACGGCGGCAGGCTCGGCAACCTGCCCGCACCGCTCTCATGGGACGCGAGCATCGTCAACAACGACCTCGGAGCACTCAAGGTCGTCTACAGCCGTCGTACCGTCGGCGGCGGAATCCTGAAACGCGGCCTCGAACAGGGGCTCGAGATCGGGCTCGAGGTCAGTGACGGCGGAACATGGAGCGAACCCTACAACTGCCGCTACCTGCTCATAGGCCGCTCCCGCAACGCCGAAGACGTGTCGGACACGGTGACGCTCACCTGCCAGAGCATGGGCTGGCTGGCCAACAAGATTCTGAACAACGACACCGCGCATCTGATAGCGGACGGCGACAACAAGGGCAAGCGCGCGTTCCTGTCGAAGAACCCCGGCACCATCATCAGAACGATTCTCGATGAGAACAAGGCCCGCAAGGGTGCCGGCCTCGTTTTGGCCCCCGGTTTCGACACCGGCAAGGACGCGGCTGGCGCGAACTGGAAGAGCGTGTACACGCTCTACTACTCGTTGGGCACGAGCCTGAACAGCATGCTTTCGAGCATGGTGGGCGGCGGTGCCATCGACTGGCGCACCGAGGGCCGCACCCTCAGAATCTGGAACGCCGACAGCACCAGTCTCAGCCGTGACCTGTCGGGCCGCGTGCACATCAGCATGGCGCACGACATACTCGAGGCACCCGAAGAGGAAAGCATCGAAGACCTCTCCAGCGATATCCTCGTGGAGGGTGACAACGGGCTAATCTTCCGCGAGTCGAATCCGGCGGCACCCACGCCGTGGGGTGGCTGGGAATCCTATGTCTCTCAGGGTGGAGTCTCGGACGAGGCCACCGCCAAGGCGTTCATGCAGACCACATTGGCCAGCGCGGCCCGTGTGCGCGGCCAGTACACCCGCTCGCTGCTCGTCACCAACGCCGAATCATTGCCGTTGGTGGACTACCGGCCCGGCGACTGGATCACCGCGCCCACAGTCCAGCACGGCGAGAAGGTGCGCATCCAACAGGTCACCGTCAGCCTCGACTCCAACGGGCTCAAAGCCTCGATCACCCTCAACGACAAGGTGTACGACTCGCAGGTGCGGGCCGCCAAGAAGATCGCCGGTATCACCGGCGGCGCGACCCTCGCTGGTTCCGAGGGTGGTCGTCCCGCTCCGGAGAAGGATCATAGGACGCCGAAGGCTCCGACTGGTCTTGTGGTGCAGACGGACGCCTATATCTCCAGTCGTGGCACCGCGTTGGGTTTGGCTACCCTGCAGTGGGCTGCGGTCTCTCAGGCGACGGATGATACGGCCATCGATATTTCGGGCTACCGGGTGGAGTATCGTAAGAATCTTGCTGGTGCGCCGTGGGTTTCCGGTGGCGTGACGGATGCGCAGCGGTTGACGTTGGGCATCGGCGGGTTGGAATGCGGGCAACGCTATGAGTTCCGGGTCAGGGCCGTGCCAACGTATTCGGACAAATTGGGCGACTGGTCGAACGTGGTCGTGGCCCTCGTGGCCAGTGACGTGACGCCGCCGAGCATCCCGTCCAAGCCGATACTCACCTCGAAATTGGGTGTGGTGGACGTGCAGTGGGACGGCAGGAACAATGCCGGCGGCGGCATGGAGCTGGACTTCGACCACGTGGAGGTCGGCATCAGCGACTCCAACGGGAACTGGAAATACCGGGACAGCGTGGCGCGTGACGGGCATTGCGTCGTCACCGGATTGGAGTATCGCGCCTACTGGTTCGCTTTGCGTTCGGTCGATCATTCGGGCAACAAGTCGGATTGGGGTGTGGGCGCGTCGATCACGGTCGCCAGCGCGGTGTCCCAGACCGACCTGGACAGGCTCGACAAGGATCTGCGGGACAACAAGACCGCCATCGACAACGCGAACAGGGAATTGTCCCAAGCCAAGCAGGATATCGCCGGCAATACGACGGCGATAGGCAACGCGAACAGGGAATTGGCTACGGCGAAGTCCGACCTGACGCAGGCGAAGCAGGACATCGCCAACAACACGACGGCCATCGGCAACGCGAACAAGCAGATCACGTCGAACAAGACGGCCATCGATAACGCGAACAGGGAACTGGACGCGGCTCAGGGCGACATCGCGCAGGCGAAGAAGGACATCACGCAGGCCAAGTCGGACGCGGCCAACGCGAAAAACGAAGCGGGCAAGGCCAGCGCGGCCATCGAGTCGGCGAAGTCCGACATCGCGAACGCCGCGTCGAAGGCCCAGTCCGCGTTGGACAAGGCCAATTCCGTGGGCAAGAGCCTCGACGGCCTGCACAACGTGTACGAGGGGCCCGACGACCCGACCACGCTTTCCGGCGTGACCGTGCGTCAGGGTGATTTCTGGTACAAAACCCAAAAATACTGGACGCGCTGGTCCGGCGCTGCGAACGACAGCACGTCCCTGCTGGCCGACTTCTATACGGGTTGGGAGGGCGAGCCGAACAACAGCGCGAGCTGGCTCGTGCCGTTGTCCAGCCGTTTCATCGGCGTGTACGTCTTCGACGGTTCGCGGTGGAACGAGCGCAACATCGTGGCCGCGAACATTCTCGCTTCCGGCAGCGTGGTCGCCTCCAACATGGCGGCGAACAGCATCACGACGGAGAAGCTGGTGGCCGGCGCGATCACCACGGACAAGGTGGCGGCGAACGCGATAGTCGCCGGCAAGATAGCCTCCGGTGCCATCACCACGGACAAGCTGGCCGCTTTGGCGGTTACCGCCGACAAACTCGCCGCCAACTCGGTGGTGGCGGGCAAGCTCGCGGCCAACAGCGTGGACGCGGGCAACATCGTCGCCGGCGCGGTGACCGTGGACAAGCTGGCCGCCAACTCGGTGGACGCGAGCAAGATCGTGGCCGGAGCCATTTCGACGGACAAGCTGGCCGCGTTGGCGGTGACCGCCGACAAGCTCGCCGCGAACAGCGTAGTGGCGGGCAAGATCGCCGCGAACGCGGTCAACGCGGGCAACATCGTCTCGGGAGCCATCACCACCGAGAAACTGGCCGCATTGTCCGTGACCGTGGACAAGCTCGCCGCCAACAGCGTGAACGCGTCGAAGATAGTCAGCCAGTCGATCACGGGCGACGAGATCGCGTCGAACACGATCGTGGCGAGGAACATCGCCGCCCAGTCCATCACCAGCGACAAGGTGGCGGCGGGCCAGTTCGTCGGCTACGTGTTCACCGGCAGTATCTTCCAATCCAGCACTGCGGATAACACGGGTTGGAAGCTCAAGGGCAACGCGCTGGACATGTGGGACTCCAGGCGCAACCAGACCGTGCACCTGGACGGCGAGGGCGGCAGCAACCTGCTGACGGGCACGTTCCAGACCGGAACCTCGGGCAACAGGGTGATGATAAGCCCCTCGTTCCAACAGTCCGAGGTCACGGGCTCGGATAAGCTGGAGGGCGCGGGCATCCAGTTCTACCACGGCACCGGCTCGTACAAACACCCGTACATCGCGGTCGAGTCCACCACGCAGCAGGAAGGCGAAGTCAGCGCGCTCACGTTCAACGGCGGCCACCGCGCGGAGCACGACCCCGGCGCGTTCGCCAGAATCGGCGAACGCAAGGGCTCCGACAACACCACCAAGGGCGGCACCGTGTTCCTCGCCGCATATCAGGACTATGACTCGCCCGATACCGGCACAAAGCGCGCCTACCTAACTCTGTGGTCTCCCAAGACCGGGGACACGACCGCCACGCTCGCCGCGCAGGACCCCAATGGCCGAGTCGGCATCCAAGCCGACATCGACAGCGGATACCTGTACATGGGAGGTTTCTTGGGAATGTATGCGTCCAGAGGCACATTTCAGTCGATGTACTGGGATGGGATCCACCACATCAGCCCATGGATGGTATTTCGGTTCAAGGGCTCGTGGACGCCGCCGAGATACGGCAGCTACAAGATCGTCGGCGGCGTCAACAACGCCACCGGCGACGCTCTGTGCACCAGCGCCCCCTGCAACGAGAGCAGCAGTGGGGCCGAGATCATGGTCCAGTCGATGCCCGCGAACGTCGGCGGCTACAGCATGTTCCCCGGCGGCGGCACCAACATCTGGTGCACGATGTTCGGATACCTGAGGAAATAGTGGAGGAACCATGCGAATCATCGGAGACCGGCTCTTCGTCGACCTGCCGGGAAGCGGCGAACCATCGCCGGACGGGCGCATCGACGGCGGCACGGCATGGGGAACCCATTTGACGGACATCGCCGCCACGGGCCTGCTGCTCGGCACCACGTCCGACATGGAGACCGTGGCCATGATGCTCGATGTCTCGAAACGCGTCGCCGACCCCGGCGTCATCGACGCGGAGTCAGGTCGCAACGCGTGGACGAGCGCCTACGAGCAGGTGGAGCATGACGCGCTCGTCGACCTGAATCAGGTGCGCGCCGCATCACTGCACCGCGCGTTCAAGGCGAACGGGGCGCTGGCCGCCGACGGGCGTGCGGAGACCCGCCGACTGTTGGGATTGGAGCCGGTGGCCGTGGACTCGTACGAGGCGGACGCGGCTCTCGCCGTCGCGCAGGCGTTGGACGGCTCCCCGACGGACGAACCGGAGCCGTCGATACGGTTGCCCGCCGGCGTGGACGCCACGAGCCTCGCCACCCTGCTCTCAGAGCATGCGACGGAAATCGCCCAGGCGAGAACCAGATTTCTGAACGACGTCACACAGACCATCACCGATAGGAGATAACCAATGACAGACAACACAACCGAAAACCCCGTGCAGGCGGACATCAACGACGTGCTCGACAACATGACCACGCAGCTCGCCAGCCAGGCGCGCCAGCTGGCCATCAGCCAGGCGCAGGCCATGAGCCTGCAACGCGACGTCGCCACCCTGCAACGCAGGCTCGCCGAGCTTGAGGCCAAGCAGGCCGAAAACAAGTAATCAGCCAAACCATTTTCCCGAAAGCCACCCCACGGGGTGGCTTTTTTCATACCCGAAAACAGAAAGGAATTGTCATGGCGGAAACAACGGCGATTGGCCTCGTACACAACCTCGACACCGACCCGAACTGCCTGAAGCAACGCAACTCATGGCGCTCCAACGTCACCAAAACCGACGATAAGCATTACCGTTACGCGATCGGGGACGGACAGCTGAACTTCACCCTGCAACCCTCCACCAACATAATCCCGAAGGGCGGCATCATAGTCGTCCAATACCAAGGCAACAACGCAAAAGCCGAAGCCGATTACCCCTCCGACTGCACGATCATATCCGACAACGGCTGGCTGCTCGTCATCAAAGCACTCAAGGACAGCATCTGCGCGATCCGTTACAACAATGGCAACGTCGTCCTCAAGCATATGACGGTTCTGCCCGACGAAACAGAATACCGGCGCATGATCGACGGCTACAAGCTGGCATCAGGATTCGACGGCGACACCATGCCGTTAATGGGGGGGGGGCAGGGCTAAACGCCATCGTCTGGCTGCTCGCCTCCGCCGCTCTGACTGGGTGGTGGCCGCATGAGCTACATCACCAACCTGTACACCGACCCCTCATGCCACAAGCAGTTAAACACGTGGGCCAGCAGCGGCGGCGTGAATGTCGAGCGCCTCGCCGACGGGCGCTACCGCTACACGCATGCCGACAACGACACCTGGTCGTTAGGCAACTTTCAGGAGTGGCTGGAACTGATGAGATGGGGCCGTGTCTTGGTCGTCGCCTACACGGCCACCAGCGGGCTGAACGTGGAAATAGAGAGCGGCACGCCGCTCGCCTCGGGCACGACCCCATCGGGTGCCACGTGGAAGGCGGCGAAGGCCGTCGGGGGCGGCACCCGCAGCATCTTCTGCCAGGGCGGGGGCAGTTTGACGTTGGAGGCCTTGGCCGTGTACGAGGGCGACGAATGGCCGACCGTCCAACAACTCCTCCCCCGGTTCCCGTGGTTCGACGGAGGCTCGATGCCCCTGCAGTGATCGGCGGTGAGGGCCGATGATGCAACGCCACAACTGGTTCCCGAACCCCACGTACGGCGACCCGAAACCCACGAGGAGCATCGACTGCACCGTCCACCAGTGGGGTTCACCGAACAATCCGGGCATCATCCTGCGGCATTCGTCCGACACCGCCGGCGGCTACGCCGGATGGGTGGTCTCGGGCCTGCCGGCGGGCGTGAAGTGCGCGTTCATCGCGAGCTGTGGTTTCGCCGATACCACGGACACGTTCCGCGGGCCGCTGCTGTCGGTCAAGGACTCGTCTGACAACGTGCTCGCCGACTCGAAGACCTGGGCCAACAACGAACGCCTGCGCGTCGGCTTAACCGTGCCCTCCGACGGTGTCGTCAAACTCATCTTCCGAGGCCGGACCGGCAAGGACACCGCGTTCTACCAGATCATCTGCACCGAGGCCGGCAGCGACGAGAGCTTCTTCACCGGCGGCACGATGCCATTGCAGAACAACTAGCGAAAGGAAAGAAGGCCATGGCCTAGATGAACGAGACGATACCAGTATGGCTCACATTCGTGGGCATGATCCTCGGCTCCGGTGCGACCGGCACCATCACCGCGTGGATGCTCAAACACCTCGACAATACGTCCGTGTTGGACCAGGCCGTGCGCGAACTCCTGTTGTGCCGGCTCGAGGACCTGCGCGCCGAGATGGTCGCCAACGACGGCATAGCCGACGAGGACCTCAAAGGCCGCAGCCAACGCCTCTACGACGTGTACCACGCGCTCGGCGGCAACGGTCACGGCACCAGCCTCAACAACGACATCCAGAGTGCGCCGATAGCCCCGAGAAAACCACAGGCTTAGCCCTCGCCGATCCCGGCGGGGGCTATTTCCATGCCCACCACATAGGAAGGAAAACGAATTTGGGCAAATTCAAGAACAGAAGCAAGCCGCTACAGGCCCTCATCGCGGCATTGTTCGCCGTGCTGCTCGCATGCACGCCGGCGATCGCGATGGCCGACATGGTAGGCATCGACGTGTCCGGCTGGCAGGCCTGGAACGTGACCTGCACCGCCAGCTACGACTTCGCCGTAGTCAAGGTCAGTCAGGGCGTGGGCTTCGAGAACTCCAGTTGGCGCACGCAGGCCAAGTGCGTGACAGACCGGGGCAAGAGCCTCGGCCTGTACCATTACGCCGGCGGCAACAACGCCGCGAGCGAGGCCGACTACTTCGTCGGCCGGGCACGCGACTTCGTCGGCAGGGCAGTGCTCGTGCTCGACTGGGAGTCCTATCAGAACGCCCAGTGGGGCAACGGCGACTGGGTTCGCCGGTTCGTCCAGCGCGTCCACACGCTCACCGGCGTATGGCCGATGGTGTACGTGCAGGCCAGCGCGCTGGGCCAGATACCCGGCGACGTGCGCGCCAACTGCGGCCTGTGGGTCGCCCAGTACGCCAGCAACGCGCCCACCGGCTACCAGAGCCGACCGTGGA
>ERZ791765.577-NODE-577-length-36487-cov-15.450154_pt1 | contig 36487 bp, 32 predicted proteins | sample MGYA00509949_ERZ791765 | MGnify/ENA primary metagenome ERZ791765 (study PRJEB30046, sample SAMN00791980) | human gut metagenome | study: EMG produced TPA metagenomics assembly of the A metagenome-wide association study of gut microbiota in type 2...
CATGACCGCCGCAACATGGTAGATGTAAAAAGTATCGCTATCTAACCCCAGCAAAAGTCGTGCCACTGATTCCATCATCTACATAAAATTTGTATCTGGTAATACCATATTCTTTTGCATAACGCTCCAATATCTGTTTCTGATGTTGGATACTGTTTGATTCTCCATCCAAACCATCATCCTGACTTAAACGGCAGTAGAAAGCTGCCCAAGGATCTGTTTCAAGTAAAGGACTGATATTAGTATTTGCAGCGTTTTGTGCGTTGAATATTTGAGATTGAGTAGCTGTCTGTTTCATAAATCCTCCAATCCGACAGCTACCATCAAGTTTAGGGATTTATGTCCCTATTATACATCAGACAGGCTGCCTTGAAAAGCAGTTTCGCACTTTAATGTGTTAAATTTCTATGAAGGGCTTATTTCTTCTCGCAACTCATTTTGCAAAACCTTCGCCATTTTTTCAACAGCCGTATCCTTACAGTTTGCATTGAAGCTTGATTGAACAACGAAGATGATTCCATTCAGTTTTATTTCTGTTATTTTGGTGGTTCTATCCTGTTCCACCATAAATCACTTCCTTTATCTCAAAAGGAATGCTGTGCCAGCACGTTATACCGACACGGCACCTTTTCTCTTATTTTTTGTATCGTATTATCAGACAGCAGGACTGCCTGTTTGCTCTATCCCCGATACGGGAGTATTCAAGCCGGTTCCGGGTTGCCAGTAAAACTGCGGAATCGCCGCAACCGCCGATAGGTGGATAACACCATATTCGCAGTAGTTTTCGGTGAGTAAGCACGGTCTTTTATGCTGCGGGTCGTGGCGCTTTGCAGCCCACCACAGGCTGGCTATCAGCCACCAAATACCGCTCAGCCCCTTTGATGTTATCTTGTTGACGGACGCTCTGACCGTCCGCAGGGGGTCTTGGCGTTTGTGCTATGTGACGCTCGCCGCAGCATATAAAAACTTGAATACTGATATGAACGGATTACCCGCTGTTTGTCAAGGTACTATAAGCGAGAGGGATTCTTTTCCCTTTCACTTTATAGGACAGAACACGGGCAAGAGTTGTTATTATGCTGCCAGCTTTTCTTGCAATTTTTTCAGTGCCGTTTTTGCAGAACGCATTACCGTGGACTTGTTGCTTCCTTCCATTCTGGCGATCTCCAGATAGGTATAGCCATAAGCAAAATGGAGAAGAAAGCGACGTCGCTGTTTAGGAGTGAAACTGAGTAAAGCTTCCTGTATTTCCTGCAAGGTTTGCATACGCTCATAGGTCTGCTCCAGCGATTCCGTTGATACTTCAAAAATCAAACAGGTATCCCAAGAACGAGCGTCACGATGACGGTATTCTTCCTTGCGCTGGCGTTCCATTTCACGCTCATAGTCGATGAAAACCTGATAGATTTCTCTGGACACCTCTACTGTGATGGGCTTGCTATTGCCATCAAAAATCGTAACGTAACACATGGCTCCCTCCTATGCAGCGTCATCCAGGCAGAGAAGAATGCCGTGAGGGAAATGTTCGTCATCAGGATCAGGGTCAGCTCCCATGCTGCACATACCGCAGGGACAAGGTGCAGGACTGTCCTCCACCACAATCAGGACAGCTTCGCCGGGGCGCAATTTGACTACTCGTACCAATTTTTCCATATTCAATACCTCCAATTTTTTATTGAGGGCTTGTCCCTCTACTTATCGGAGATTAGAAGGGGCAAAAATTAACGGGGTACGCAAAATATTTTGAAAAAATCCTGATAAACAAAAGTAACAGCAGCATTCACAACTCGGAATGCTGCTGTTACTTTTATCTATCTTGTAAATGCAGACGTATTTGCTTAAATGCTCTCTGCATAGTCTGGGTTACCGCTACCGGACTGCAACTCATAATAACTGCAATCTCTTTGTATTGATACCCCTGCCAGAAATGAAGTTCTATCACTTGCCGTTGCCGGTCGGTCAGACGACCAAGAGCAGCCGCTAAATACTCGTTCTGAACAGAATCCAAAAAATCACGTTCCAGAGAGCAAAATACAATGTCCTCCTGTATGTAGACAGTTTGTTCCTGAAAAGCCAGCTCCTCGCTCATACTCTCCAGCGAATAACAATGATACCGGAACTTCCGGTCGGAATTACTTATCAAACGATCTTCTTCTTTTAAGACCGCTGCCCAATATTCTTCGGTCATAGCCGTTTACTCCTTTCATCAGTTCGTAGGGCGTGAACTGATGAAGGTGGACTGCGGCATCTTTGATTCCCACCATTATTCGGCAAGAATCGACATAGAAAAACGCCAGAGAGCTTGTCAGGCTTTCTGGCGTAATATAACCAAATATGGTAGCAAGTACGATAGTAGCTATTATATAGGAATGATAGTATGTTCGACGAAACAAATGACTCCCACGGTGGAGCTATACTTTTTTTAATGTGTTATCATTTTTTCTTCGTTTGAACATAAAAATACCACCCATGATTTTCACAGACAAACCACGGGTGGCATACAATTAGACCCTGCCGTGAGAAGCTGTTTTTTTATTGCTTCCCGTCAGGGCTTTGTACATATTAAATTCAAAAAACGGCATGATAGTACCGAACAGAACACAACTTCAAGGGAATACCAAAATGGCAATCGGTACGATAGAATATATATGAGGTGAACAATCATGCCGGAAGATAGTCTGAAATTTCTGGGCAGACACATCCGAGCCGAAAGGGTGCGATGTAATTTGACCCAGCAGGAATTGGCGGATCAATCTGGCTTGGCGGTCAAAACAATTCAGGATATTGAAAAGGGAAGGAAAAATCCATCCTATGAAACACTTTCTCGCTTGATAGAGCGATTGGGAATTTCAGCGAATGTCCTGTTCCAAGTTTCAAATCCCATTGCGGAAGAAGAACTCCAGCGTTTTATGGGAAAGTTCCAATCATGCAATCGTGATAATCAGAAGATTCTGCTTAACACGTTGGACTTTCTAACAGAACAGCTCCTTGACCTTCAGCAAGAATCCGAATTAAACAGTTCCGAGTAAACCAGCAGAGCAAGAAATGACTTGTTTCTGCTGGTTCTTTCTTTACCGTTTAGCAACCTGATTTTCTTATAGCTTTGTTTCTTTTTGAAGCCTATGCAAAGCCCATAAAAAGCTCATACACCCCATAGCAAAAAGCATGATTGAAACATAAAGGATAGCATCAAAGTCAACTGTTTTTTGTAGAATAAGTAAGCGCAGAACATTGATTACATGAGTAAACGGGTTAAGATTAACTGCTATCTTCAAACCGCCTGTAAGAGTATCTACCGGAAATAATGCTGTGCTTAAAAAGAAAATGGGTAGAATGATTGCATTAAGTACGGTTTCATAAATTACCTCATTTGGCAGTATCAGACTAATTGAATAGGTCAATCCAGCCATAAAGAATGCCATCAGAAAGATAATCAAAATAATGAATAGAAACCCAACAAAGCCAGAAGCAATCTCAACCGAAAAGAATATACTTACCAGAAGCATGATACCTATTTCGATAAATGTACAACAAACTGCTTCTAATAGTTGTCCTAATACAATGGAGGTTCTTTTTACCGGGGCAATCAGCACACGATAAAAGCTACCATCTGTTTTCATTAAGTAATTCATAATACCGCCACTGCTACAAGAACTAAATGTAACCAGTACAAATAGCCCCGGCAAGATAAATCCAGTATAGTTTTCTATTCCAATTCCTTTCATTGATTGACCTGCAACTGAACTATATAAAATCAACCATAGCATAGGCTGCAAAATAGTAATTACAATAGTGAAGGCATTGTGAAAACGCCATTTCATATTTCGCCAGAGGATAGGTAAAACACTCATTTGCAGACCTCCTTATTATCAGCAGTAAGATAGACAAATACATCTTCAATCGTAGGCTGTTCAATTTCAATTCCCAAAACAGGAATATTATTCTGAACTATAAAATTAGCTACCGAATGAAAATCAGTCTGACTATTTTTTGTATTGATAACGATGGTACTGCCCTGTACATCAATTTGTGCCTTATTGAACAGCATGGAAATTTCCTGTAAATAGCGTTTAGCGTATTCTTTTTCAACAAAATTTATTTTCAATATATCTCGATGAAGGTATTCTCTTAAAGCAGATGGTGTTCCTTGTATGACTGTTTTACCATCTTTTATAATGCAGAGTGTATCACTCAAATTATCTGCTTCTTCTAAATAATGCGTTGTGAGAAATATTGTGGTGCCGAAGTCCTCTCGGATTTTACTTATCATTTCCCACATTGCAATGCGAGATTGAACATCCATTCCAACGGTAGGTTCGTCTAAGAAAAGTATATCTGGATTTGACATCATATTAAGCGCAATGTCTAAACGACGTTTTACACCTCCCGAATAAGAGGAAACAGGATATTTCATATAATGTTCCAAACCAAAGCAAGAAATCAGATGTTCCATTCGCTTTTTTGCCTCAGCGGTGGGTATTTTATAAAGTTTACTCTGAAACATCATATTTTCACGCAGAGATAAGTGTGTATCAATGGAAATGCGCTGTGCTACACAGGCTATTCTTGGACGGATCGACAAGGTATTTTCAGCAATGTCATTTCCTAACATGGTTACTTTACCCGATGTCGGTTGGAGGTATGTCGTGAGTATGTTGATAAGTGTTGATTTTCCTGCACCGTTTTGTCCTAATAAAGAAAAGATTTCGCCTTTTTGAACAGTAAAAGAAATTCCATTAAGAGCCTGCACTCCATTGCGATACTTTTTGAATACATTTTCTACTTGAATGGCTTGCACCTTAGACCTCCTTGATGGGGAATTGAATTTCAGTAATATATTTGTCAGGATTTCCTTTCAATATCATTCCGGGGCCTTTGATAAAGACTTCTCTGAACGGAAGTTCTAAATGTAAGCCATTTTCCGCAGCATATAGATCAATCTCCGTATAGGCATTTGCCAAAGTATCGTAAGAGCCAACATGAGTTAAACAAACCGCTTTTATTCGAGGCATTTCTTTCACTTCAATGCCGCCAGTAGTCGGCGTTTCTGATGTAGGAACACAAAGCTCCAGTTCTCCTATCTTAGTTTCCGGGTTCATAGATAGATAATTGAAAAATGGCGCACCATTCGTTTTACCTCTAATTGACTTAAAGACATTTGGAAAAACCTTATTTGCTTCGGTAGCAACACCTGTGTATTTCATGTAAGCAACACGAATAGGTTCAACTTCTCTGATTTCAATTTCATATTTCATAATCTTATTTCCTCCTTTTAATTGCAATCCAAACTTCTGAATGACCTTTTGCGGGTTTTCCATCAATGATAGGATAAACTTCAATGTCTGGCAATTCGGCATATTCGTATCCTGAAAATGGAAGCCATTCTGTTAAAAAGCGACGATATACACTTTGTACATCTTCTTTGAAGAAACCATCATTTTCAAAAACCACCCATGTGGTGGCAGGAATTATACATTCAAACATTCCCTTTGGAGCAGGGCTTTTGCTGGCTACTGCTATGTAGTAAAAAATATCATTCGGGTTATTATAGACACTAACTCCCAAAATGCCTTTAGGTTCCGAATTTGAAAGTTTGCAAATTTTTGCAAAATCATCACTCTGCAATGCGCTGTTCCAAAAAGCGGGAACATTTTTCATGTTTTCTTCTGGATCTTCAACTAAAGGCGTTCGTATGCCAATAATGCGAATGGCCTCTTTTTCCATAATGTGATATGACATAGCACTTTCTCCTGTTATTTGTACTGAAAAATGAATGGGTGGATATAAGTTGAGTTTGGTTCCCATATTTTTTGCAATTACGGGTGTGACACCATGAATGTTTTGAAAAGCTCTATTAAATGAGGTTGGAGAAGAATACCCATACTTTAGAGCAATATCCAATACCTTTTGGTCTGTACGTTGCAATTCAAATGCGGCTTGTGACATTCTGCGGCGGCGAATATACTCCGCAAGTGAGATACCTGCAACATAAGAAAATACCCGCTGAAAGTAAAAGGTTGAACAGCACGCTATTCGAGCAACTTCATCATAGGATATTTCATCATCCAGATGATCTTCTATGTATTTGATGGCGTTACCTAAATTGTTTAGCCACTCCATATTTACACCTCCTTGTCAAATATCTTATCTTAATTTTTAATTATATTCCTCGCTTTTTCTGCGCTCTTTTGTAAAGCTTACCGCATTAAAAATTTTGAATCAAGCGTATGGAACCCACTCTTGTAAAATAAAGATGAGAAGCCATCAGCCATGTGATCATTGCTTCTCATTTGCATAGATGCTGTTATGGTTTTTTACTGTTTTGCAAGCAATGGAAAGGGATATCCTTTTGCCCTCCAGCCCTTCGTGCTGTCCGGCGAAAGTTTATCCCTTTCCGCTTGTTGGGGAGTTCCCCAATCCCCCAGCAGAGTACTGACGCAACTCTGACCGAACACCACAAAATTTGTGGTGGCTACGCTGCGCTTGAATGGCAAAAAAGAAGCTGGAGGTAGAGCAAATCAAATTGCAATACTCCCCAGCTTTTTTGCCTTAACGATGCTGTTCCAGCTTCTTTTCCTGCTGTTCTTCCTCAACACGGAGCAGGGTATCCACGTTAGACTTGACTGCCTGTAACTCTTGATTTTCTTTCCGCAGCCGCTTGTAATCTTCATAAGCGGCTTTTTTCTTTGTCAGCAGTTCTGTGTACTCTGCTTGCAAAACTTTGACCGTGGGCAGCTTCTTCACTCCCTGAGCGTCAAAGGCTCGCTTCGCCGCTTCATGGAGGAGCAGATCTGATTCGTTGGCGGTACGGAAAGCCGGTTTGTCTGCCGCCTTCGTTCTGCGGTAGGCAGCATAGGTATCCCGTGTTTTAGCGTAGTTGATGATATGGGTTTTCAAAGCCGCTATCTGCTCCATGTGGTGTTCCAGCTGCTTGATGGTAGTAGACACAGCTTCAAAGTCAGCAGCCAGTGTTTCAGCTCGTTCCAAAAGCACAGCATACTCCGTAATACCATGCTCGGTAAGATAGTTCAGGGTCTTGGACGCCTCCTTCAGATTGTGTATCTTCATCCAGCGTTCCAGACCAGGCCCACGTCCTTGCAGACGAGCCTGAATATCCATAAGCAGATTGACCTTGCCGTCCTTTTGCAGATGGATTTTCTTCCGTTTGGGCAGTTGTGTTTTGCTGATCCGTTCTTGCAGAGCCTCCAGCGTATAATCCGTGCCCAGTGTTTTTGAACGGGTAAAGCGCTCCTGACCTTGGGCACGGAATTTTAATATCTTCTTACTCTGAACAACTTCATAACCTTCCTGCCGCATGGCTTCCAGAAATTCATCGAAGGTGCTGACCTTGGGCAGCACCTTATCAATGGTCTGACGCAGGCGAGCTTTCCAGCTTTTTCCCGTTTTCTCAGCCGCCCATTCTGCATAGTGTTTGCCTTTGTCCTGTGGTTCCTCAATGATATTCAACCCAAATTCCTGACAGATGCGGTCATTGATTTTCCGCAGAGGAATGAAGCTGTTCTTTACGTTGTTGAACTTGTGGGAACAGTCCAAAGCGGTACTGTTAAATTCGATGTGACAGTGGATGTGCTTTTTATCTACATGGGTTGCCACTATGAATTGATGTTCTCCGCCGGTAAATTCCAGCGCCATTTGATAGCCCAGCTTGTTAGCGTCCTCCGGTGTAATGGTTCCTGGCTCAAAGGACTGCATCAGCAGATAAGAAATCACATCTTTGTCCGGGGCACGTCTGCGCCCAGTGGTGGCAGTGTAGATCTGCTTACTGACCATAAATTCCTGCCACGCAGTATCGGGAGAACACTGATAGCCTGTTACCAACAGACCACCGTTTGTTTTCTCCGGGTTCTTGCCATAGTCAATGCGATCCGCCAGCACAGCAGCGATACTGCGTCCCTCGCTGGCATGACGGGGTTTGATTTTTGAGATTGCCATGTGGCGGCTCCTTTCTGGGTAAAGTTAAAGCCACAGACCTTCACAGCCTGCGGCTTTACAATTCGACAAACATTGGTCAGATTACAGCACACTAATCTAAAGGTGTAACAATGCTGTCATCTGCGCTCTTTAACTCAGATACCATTCCAGATATGTCTACCATTTCCTTTCCATCAAGTACAAAAAAACCATACCATCCGCTCTTATCAAGATTGAACGTCAAATCTTCTTGTTCGTAAGGTGTTGATTCAAGAATTTCATCATTATAAAAAACGACTATTGCCTCTGGATTTTCCGAACTTTCATTTATATGTTCTTTTGAGATAAATACAGTTCCTGATGCCATATTCGCACCGATATTATATTCTCGATACAATAAATCCGACGTATTCGAATCCTCTTTATCAGTCACGTTTTCTGTCTGGTTTGAAACATCTTCTTTGACAACATCCTTATTTGAATCTGGTTGAGATGAAGTATCATTATTGTTTACGCACCCTATTAGGTTGAATGACATTATGCTTACCAATAAAAAAACGCTCAATTTTTTCCACATAATAAGCCCTCCTTTTAATGAGAATAACTCCATATTATCAATGTACCATTTCTCTGTGTTTTTTGTGTGACCAATTTCTTACGACATCACTTTATAATACACACTATTTGCTCTTGTAATACCCCTCACATACCATACAATGGGCACAGTGCCGGTCAAATGTCATTTCACATATATCATTCCATGCACAGGTTTTGCATTGGCAAAGCTACCCATACATTACTTCCGTACATTTTTCACATTTGAGATTTGGTTTTACCTGTCCTGCCGTAAAATTTCTCCTTTTCCTGTTTTATTTTTCTATCTTCTGAATCTTACCCCTTACAGTAAAATGCCGGGCATGACAGACTTCAAATTCCCGCCATGCCCGGTTTATGTATTGCGATCAAATTGCTTTCAGCATACTGTTTATATCGTCCACCCGTTCCGTCAGCCAGGATGCCGCCCCCGGCAGTCCGTAGGGGCTGATTGCCCATGCCAGAAGGGAGAAGCCGATGAAGCCCTGCCACTCTCCAATGAACAGCATCAGCACACCGAACAGGAAGAAGGCTCCTGCAATCACGCTTAGTACCATGCCGGAGAACAGGCAGAAGAACCGGGCGAAAGCTACCAGCAAAGTCAGGGAAAGGGTTATGGGAAACAGCAGCACTTTTATGAAAAATCTCAGCATATCGGGAACCTCCTTGTCGCTCATTTGTTTCAGCTTGACTATACAGCTTTAATGTGCGAAAGTCAAGTCTGAACCTGTTACAAATCCTCCAGCTTGGAGAGCAGGGAGCCAAAGGCTCCCCACAGTTCTTCGTATCTGTTTTTTAAGTCTGTAATGTCCTCCTCATACAAGTGCCCGGTGCTGTTCACACGCTTGGCGATCTGGTTTAAGTTGTTGGAACAGTTCCGTAGCAGTGACGCCAGTTCCTTAAATTCTGTCATATCCACCCGGACAACGTAGCCGTCCACCGCCATCTTGCGAAGATACGCCCGCTGGTTGTGAGTACCGAGCTGCTCCATCTTTTTGTCGATGAGTTCTTTTTCTTCGGGCGATACCTTGAAGTACAGCGGTATGGTACGCCCACTTTTCAGGTTCATTAAATTGCCACCTCCAAATCATTTTCTTTTTTCGGGGCGGAAGCACTGGCAGCGGATTCCACACCCATCCGGCGCAGGAGCCGCTTGATGGAAGTCTTACCGTCATGCCGCTGGCGTTCCCGGTCTTTGGGAGCGTCCTTGCCGCCGATGTTCAGCGCCACGTTCAGGACATTCAGCCGATTGGATTTTTCGGCGAGTTCCGCTTCCTGGGGGAAAGGTCGCTTAACCTCCACCTTGGCGTCCTCGGTCTGCTGTAAAAGGTTTGCCAGCTCCGCCCGATGTTTCTGCAAATTCTCTTTCATACTGTCTAAGGCATTGTCAATTCTCGTGATGTTGCCGGAAGGGTCGCTGCCCGGTTCCAGACTGTGAGAAAGTTCGTGCTTTAAGGTAATCTGAAGCTTCTGGGAAAAGCCGCTGTCAGACACCCAGAGGGTCATAGGAAAGCCCCGGTATTCGCCAAGCTCCACCTTGTCAATCAAATCTTTTAGTTGGTCATAGGCATGGATAATCGCCTGACCGGCTTCTTTGCGTTCCGTATAGGTTTGCCCCAGAACGGTCATGGAAAAGTGTTCCTTATCCGCAGGGGTGTGGACTTCCAGATGTTTGATGTCTGCTTCTAAAGCGGCAATCAATTCCTGTTCCCGTTTGATTGCCTGGGGATAGAACTTAATCAGCTTATCCTCCAGAGCATAACGCTGATTCTCATGGTTTGCTTTTAACAGCTTCAGCTTTGTAACCTGACCGTCCAGCTCCGTCTTTTCCATAATACGGGGGTCGCCGGATGCCAGGGCTTTGACCTCTGCATAGGACAGAGCCGCTTCGTCCACGTCCTCACAGGAACGGGACGGGTTCTTGCCGCTCATAAGCTGACCGATGAATTTCTGCTTGTTTTCAATCAACCCCCAGTTGTATGCGTCAAAGGTGCCCTCGGTCACATACTTGAAAATCTTAACCTTCTTAAAATCATTGCCCTGGCGGAGAATACGTCCTTCCCGCTGTTCAATATCCGCCGGACGCCATGGGCAGTCAAGATGATGGAGTGCCGCAAGTCTTTTTTGCACGTTGGTACCGGCTCCCATCTTGGAAGTGGAGCCTAAGAGGACTCGCACCTGACCTTTGCGGACTTTGGAAAACAGTTCCGCTTTCTGGGTTTCCGTCTTGGCGTCATGGATAAATGCAATCTGTTCGGGAGGAACACCCTGCGCCATAAGCTTTTGCTTAATGTCATCATACACGTTAAAGGAGCCGTCCCCACGGGGCGTAGACAGGTCGCAGAAAACAAGCTGTGCGCCTTTCTGGGGTTCGGTATCCTGCCAGACCTGCAACACATTTTTGACGCAGGCATTGATTTTACTGTCAGGATCGTCGGGCAGTTCCGCAAAAGCAAGCCGCTGATCCAGCGCCAGCTTGCGCCCATCCGACGTAATCTTGAGCATATTGTCCTCTTTGGGTTCTACCAGACGGTTGCGGACATCCTCCGCACGTTCTCCCAGTTCAGCAACCAATTCCTGCTGAAATTCGCTTGGCTTTGTAACCACCGTGATGTTTTCCGCTTCGGGAACCGGCAGCTTTAACATCTCCGCAGTCTGGATGTCAGCGGATTCCTTCCACATAGCCATCAGCTCCGGGAGATTGAAGAACTTGGCAAACCGGGTCTTTGCCCGGAAACCGCCGCCTTCCGGTGCCAGTTCCAGAGCTGTGACCGTTTCGCCAAACGCAGCCGCCCAGCTATCAAAGTGGTCTAACCCGGTGCTTTCCAGCAAATCATACTGGAGATACCGCATCATGGTGTAAAGCTCCACCATGCTGTTGGATACGGGAGTGCCCGTCGCAAAGACAACGCCACGCCCGCCAGTCAGCTCATCCAGATAGCGGCACTTGGCAAACATATCGCTGGATTTCTGGGCTTCGGACTGACCAATGCCAGCCACGTTCCGCATTTTTGTTGATAAGAACAAGTTCTTGAAACCGTGCGCCTCGTCCACAAACAGCTTATCGACGCCCAGTTCCTCAAAGGTAATCACATCGTCCTTGCGGGTCTGGTCATTGAGTTTCGCCATCTTTGCTTCCAGACTTTTACGGGTCTTTTCAAGCTGCTTGATGGTATAGCGTTCTCCGTTCTGTGACTTGGCGTCCTCAATGCCATCAAGAATCTGGTTGATCTGCTCCTGCAGGAAGGCTTTCTGCCGTTCCGGGGACAGGGGGATTTTCTCAAACTGAGAGTGCCCGATCACAACAGCGTCATAATCGCCGGTAGCGATACGGGAACAGAACTTCTTACGGTTCTGGGGTTCAAAATCTTTCTTGGTGGCAACCAGCACATTGGCACCGGGATATAACCGAAGAAAGTCGGCTCCCCATTGTTCTGTCAGATGGTTGGGAACCACCACAAGATTTTTCTTGGATAAGCCCAGCCTGCGGCTTTCCATTGCTGCCGCCACAATCTCAAAGGTCTTACCGGCACCCACGCAGTGAGCAAGCAGGCTGTTCCCGCCGTAAAGCATACGGGCAACGGCATTTCGCTGATGAGGTCTGAGGTTAATTTCCGGCGACATTCCAGAAAAACGGATATGGCTGCCGTCATAGGCACGGGGTTTAATGGAATTGAAAATCTCATTGTATTTCCGGCACAGGGTTTCCCGGCGGTCAGGGTCTTTCCAAATCCAGGACTTAAAGGCTTCCCGAACCATTTCCTGCTTCTGCTGTGCCAGCATGGTTTCTTTGGTATTCAGCACACGCTTTTCATTGCCGTCCACATCGTGAATGGTGTCATACACACGGCAGTCCCGCAGGTTCAAGCTGTCCTCGATGATGGAATAAGCGTTCTTTCGCTTGGTGCCGTAGGTCACATAGGCAAGGGTGTTATTGCCGCTGTCCCTGCTTTTACCGCTGACGTTCCACTCGCCGGTGGCAGCGGAATACCGGGCGGCAACGGTATCGCCCCGTAAATATCCGGGGGTTTTTAAGAGTTCATAGATGAACTGGGTATAATAAGACGGGTCAATCCATGTTGCACCGATACGCACATCAATCTCGGCAGCTCCCAGTTCCTTGGGCTGGGATTTTTCAAGAGCAGACACATTGACTGCAAAGGACGGGGCACGATCTGCGGCTTCCCGTGCTTCCTCCAGCTTTTTGCGTACATTGCCGGATAGATATTCGTCGGCTGTTTCCCAGCCTGCCAGGGCATTGCCGTGGCTCTTTGCCGGGTTCTGGAATATCACGCCGGAGAGTTCCGCCGCAATCTCAGATTCCTGCCCAGGGCGGTCAAGAAGTTCCGCCATAAAGGACAAATCTACGGACGCCTTTTCCCCGATAGAAACCGCAAGGGCTTCTGTAGGGGTATCCACATGGTCAACAGATTTCTGCTGGTTGATGGTGCGCTTAAAGAACATATCCGCCTTGCGCTCCAGCTTTCCATCCTCATCCAGCACTTCCAGCGAGCAGAGCAGGCAGTAAGAACTGTCCTGTTCAAAAGCCCGTTTGTTTCCGGTGCTGTTAATCAGCCCATACTTGGCTTGGAAGCTGTCATAAGCGGTATTCAGTTTCTGCTGAAGGTCTGTGATGGTGTCCTCAGACCCGCCATTTAGCTGGGCTTCGATTAAGTCACGGGTAATGTCACGCAGCCCAATCATGCCACGGATTCGCTCCGCTGTTGTGGCAGGCACTTCCACCGGGATCAGATTCTCATTCTCGTTGTAAAAGAGTTTGCCGCCTACTTGAGTGTAGCTGAAATTGCGGAGTTCTGCAGGGGCTTCCTCCACAGTTGGGGTATCCTGTTCCGGTGCAACCTGTAAAAGTGCCGTCCGGTCGGGAGGGTTCAGGTGGGCAATCGCTTCGGTAAGCTGTTCCTTTAAGTCTGCTTCCGGCAGAGGTACGCAGGCGGTTTCCTGCCCATACATACCCGTTTCCCATGCCATCGTACCCAAAATCATTTCCGGGTGCTGTTCAAAATACTTATTCACAGGTACACCGTCCGCAGTCTGACCGATCTCCACCCAGTCCGGCAGATACTGGGGCGGTGTTTCCCGTTTCTGCAAAAAGATAATATCGCTGGTCACTTCCGTGCCTGCATTTTTGCTGAACGCATTATTGGGCAGACGCACAGCCCCCAGAAGGTCGGCTCTCTGTGCCAGATATTCCCGGACAGCGGTGTTTGCCTTATCCATGGTGCCCTTGGAAGTGACGAAAGCAACAATACCGCCGGGGCGAACCTTATCTAAGGTCTTGGCAAAGAAATAATCGTGAATGAAAAAGTGTTCTTTGTTGTAGCGTGGGTCTGCAAGCTGATAATTGCCAAAAGGCACGTTGCCCACCGCCAGATCGAAACGGTTGTCGGCAAAATTCACACGCTCAAACCCGTCTACTGTGATATGGGCATCTGGGTAAAGCTGCTTTGCAATCCTGCCTGTGATAGAATCCAGCTCCACGCCGTAAAGGGAAGCATTCTTCATCTGCTCCGGCAGAAGCCCGAAGAAATTACCTACACCCATGGCAGGCTCCAGAATGGTTTTTGGCGCTAAGCCCATCTTTCCCACAGCCTCATACATACTCTGGATAATCACAGGCGCAGTATAGTGGGCATTTAAGGTGGAACTGCGGGCAGCTTCATATTCCTCCGGGGTAAGCAGGTCTTTTAATTCTGCATATTCCGCAGACCAGCGTTCATTGGTACTTTCAAATGCCTGGTGAATGCCGCCCCAGCCCACATAGCGGGATAAGGTATCCTGTTCTTCAGATGTGGCAGCACGATTCTCTGTTTCCAACTGTTTTAACAGCCGAATGGCGGACACGTTCGCCTGATACTTGGCTTTCGGGCCGCCCACGCCCAGATCGGGGTCAGTGATATGGAAGTTTTCTGCCTTTGTCTGCCCCACGGCAGGTGCAGCAGAAACGAGTGTGTCAGACTGTTCCGGTGCCGGTGCTTCCATAACAGGGGAAGTTACTTCCTGCGCCAATGTTTCCTTAACCCATTCCCGGACAGCGGCAATGGGTTCGCTTCTGAAAATCGGAAAGCCGGTACTGCCTGCAAAGGTATCGTCCCGCAGGCTGACTCTACCGGTGTTGTAATCCACGCTGTCCACCGTATAGGTACGGTCTTTTTCGGTAAGCTTCATACCCAATGGAATGAAATCAGCGGCTTCCAGCTTCTGAATGACCTGATAATCGGTTCCATCTGGCTGTGCAAAGACTACGCTGTTGCCCTGCGCCCGCAGTTTTTCTCCCAGAGCCTGCCAACTAAACTGATGACCTGTGACTGTTGTTTCTCCCAGACCAGGGATTTCCCGTGTCAGCACATGGGTATTCAAGGCAGCTCCGGCAATCTCGGCGTCCTTTCCATAGAACAGGAAATGATCGTCAACCCGTACACCAATCAAAGCGTCCGGGTGTTCCGCTTTCAGCTTCAGATATTCTTCCGCAAGCGGGGTAAGGTTCTGCTGCGTTTCAGGGGCTTTTACCTCCTCCGGGTTGCCCGCCCCGGCAGCTTCGACAGGTGCTTCTGGCTGGGGCTGTGTGTTTCCCTTAGTAACCGCAGTTTGAAGGTTTGAATTGCCCAGGTCGGTAGCCGGTTCCGGTTTCTCCGGTTCTTCCGGCTGTGTTTTTTCAGTAACCCAGACAGGAGCAGCCGGATCGTGTTCATGCTGTTCCACGCTGGTGCGGGTATCGGTTGCCACATCCTGATAAGTGCGTTCTAAAATATCATCAATCAGATATTCCCGAAACTCCGGCAGGGTGGTATATGCTTCATAAAGGGCAGCGTTGCTTTTTTTCATGCCAGACAGCAGTTCGTCCAGCTTGCCTGCCAGTTCCTCCTGAGCGTCCAGTACATCTGTATCCCGGTCACGGAGGAAAGGATAAATCTCGCTTTTTTCTATTAAGGCTGTTAATTCCGGCAGAGCCGCTTCATAAAGCTGCTTCGGAGTAAGAGAAGCCGGTTCTGGTGCAGGTTCCGGTGTGGTCTGAAACGTGTCTGTGGAAAAGTCAAAGGAAAGCTGTTCCATTCCTTTTTCCGGTTTCCCAGCCTGCTTTTTCAAGCGTTGCAGGGCAGACTTCGCCGCATCTTGTGGTTGTTCCCGATGGTCGCTTTTCGGATTTACCGTTTTTTCGGGAGCCGCCGCAGGCGTATGGAGCAGAGAGAAGGTTCCGTCTTTATAAGCAGAAAGACGGTCATACGCCTTGATACAGGCTTCATACCCACGATCTGACGGGGACATGGACTGTAACTTATCCACCATCGCAGAGAGCAGCATATCTGTTTTTTCTGTATCGTCCAGCATCCGGCGGACTTTTTTCCAGCCTTCGCCCCATCCTTCAGTTACATAAGGACGCAGCTCCGGCGCATAGGCAAAGAAAGTATCGACATTCCGGGAAAGCACATAACGCTCATATTCCGGGAACTTTGCTTTATCCTCCGGGGACAGCAGGCGGTCAGAATCTATCAGTTGGTTCATACGCCGCTCCACCTGATTCCAGTTTAGGAATACCTGTGCATACTCCTTGTGGTAGGTACGTTTGATCTGAAATCCTTTGCCATCGTACCAGACATTTTTCTCAAGATAACCATGCCCGCCAGTACCAAAAGAATCCTTCAGATAGTCCTGACGTTCCTTGCGGTCGGTGTGATTATGGAAAAACACATAGGCTGCCAGCCTGCTGTCCGAGTAACTGCCGCCCCATGAAACCTCCGAATTGATTTCATCTTCTGTGATAAAATCCGGCTTTTGTTCTGTGAAACCTTCTGTCAGAGGAAAGACCTTATCGGGAATTGCCAACCGTTCCAGCCGCTGTAAAATCCGGTTCGGGCGGTGGAAATGGAACCGTAAGAGTTCTCTGTCTGCTTCATAAGCCATGCAGAACCCCTTGACTTCGCTGATGATATTCTCCAGCATTTCCGGGTTTTTGAGGGCTTCGCTGATTCTCTGGGTATTATCCGGGAAGCCGCCTTTTCCCATATAAAATTCATGGATAATGGGAAGGAATCCTGCTTCTCTGGCTTCGTCGCTCAAATCCTGCCGCAGATACCAGAGCTGTGCCGCCAGTTCTGTTCGTTCATTTTCTGACACCTGAGCTGCACGGTCTGGGGCAAGATAGTTTCCCTGTTCCACAAGAGAACGGATGCGGCTTTCTACCTCTTTCCATGACAGGCGCAGGCTTTCGCTGTTGTATCTGGCAGCTTTCCCACTGTTGATAGCAAACCCGTTTTCGTCGAACCAGACTGCATAAGGGGCACCGTCCACCGTAAAGCCACGCCCGCCGGTGCGGTATTCCTGGGGCAGATAGACCGCCATTTCATCCGCCGGGACTTGCGCTTGATACCGGGCATAGATACGAAGCGCCCCGGCAAGTTCGTTTGTTCCGCCAGAAAAAATACGGTCTACCACAGAATCCGGCACCATGCCCACAGAAAAAACGGAGGGTGTTTCCTCCGTTTTCGACTGGGCAATATGTTCTATCTGTTCCTCTACAGTTGGGAAAAGAGATAACTGGGTAAATGTACCTTTGCTTTTGGCGAAAGGTTCATCCATCTCTACAGATGACAAAACGGCAGGCTCGCCGCCTGCCGTTTCTATATCCATATTTAGCTGTAAATCAGGTCTGCCATCACGATTTCCTCGGCTCTCTGACGGATGTTGTTCATCCGCTGCACCCATTCCATCTGATTGTCGGCTTTCAGTTTCTCTGTCACGCCTTCCCTGGCTGCCAGTTCCGCTGTCAGAGCGTCCATCTGCTCGTTGGCTGTCTGGTCGATCTGCGTCAGGTGTGTCCAAAGGGTTCCTTTCAGAAGCATTGCTGTGTAAAAGCCCTTCCTGTGTTCCATCAGATATTTTTCTCTCGTCCTGCCGAAGCGGGTCAGGGTTTCCGGCTCGTTCTCCTTGCTGTCTACCATCAGATTCGGAATCTGATACCCGTTCTGGTTGGTGTATGTCAATTCGCTCATCGTCGCTGCTCCTTTCACGCTTTAATGTGTTAAATTGCTCGTTTACATTATAGGATACCTCTGTCTGTTTGGCAATAGGCTTTTTCGCCAAATTTTTCGACTGCTCCAACTGGGCTGCACGGATGGTTTCTCCGATTTCCAGAAGGACAATACGGTTTGCTTCAGCAGTGGCAGTACCCAGACAGGCAAGGGTTCCCACGTTGTTAAAGTTGGTAATCCCGATGAGATCTTCATCGTCGATGTACCGGGAAGCGTCCAGCCCGCAGCGGGTCAGCGCCGCATACTGTACGCTGGCTTTCATGGTATTGCGGAACAGGACTTCTCTGTTGAGTTCGTCCAGTTCCTCCAGAAAACTGTCTGCAACCTCATAATGCAGGTCACGAAGATATTCCCCATAGGTTTCGTCCACCACACGGCTGACCGCTTCCATAATGGCGTCGCCCAGGGAAACGCCCTCCGGGGAGCCGAACTGCTCCGCCAGCCTTGCGACCACTTTTGTCTGGTATTCCTCGTCCATTTTCCAAAGCCAGGGATTCTTACCGCCCCGAACCGGGTGGGTATCAGTAACGTCATGGATGTTTTGAATGTAGGGTTTTCCGCCAGTCCCTTTGCGTATCAGACCGATAGCGGTGGAACCGGCATTGACCCAGCGGTGCATTTTGTTGTTCCAGACTTCAATCTCTGCACAGGCTGTTGCATTAGGGCGCTGGGCGTAAATCAAAAGCTGGTCATCAAAATCATAGCTTTTATAGAACCGGGAAGCGGTAGTCAGAAATCGCCGCCAGTTCTGGGGCGAGTGGGTAACTTCTTTCTGAGTCTGCTCCGCCAATTCCGAGATGTAGGTACACCATCTGCTTGCCATTGTGTCCTCCTTTCCAAAATGAAAACACCCAGAACCGATGGACTTTCGGCTCTGGGTGCGTATGAGATGACTTATTTACTTTCTTGTTTCAGTTGGTTTGCAGCATATCGAATAAATTCTTCCGGTGTTGGAATTTTGCCCCTCCTTGGCACACGGTTCTGATAAGCAACCGTGATGTTGTCATCCGGCGGATTCTCATAGGCTTGTGTGATAGCTGCCTGTATTTCTTCTCTGACCTCCTTGGGGCTGACGCCGTGTTCTTTGGCAATCTTTCTGTATATTTTCCTCATGCTCATAATATCATCCTCCTTGGTAAAAACTATAATCGCCCACGCTTTTACATTATAAGCGAAAATAATACGCACTTCAACACAAACAAGCGTTATAATCGCTCGGTTTTGAGGTTGACGTGAATTATCATTATCCACAGGAGGGATGATGATGGAAGAACAGTTTATCCGTGACCGAATTTCAAAGCTTCGGGAAGAAAAACAGGTGTCGGAGCGAAAAATGAGCCTTGATTTAGGGCACAGCACCAGCTACATCCGCAGTATCACATCTGGAAGATCGCTCCCGTCTATGAGCGAGTTTTTATATATCTGCGAATATCTGGGTGTCACACCCATGGAATTTTTCAATGAAGGTAAGGCGACCACGCTCATACAGCAGAAAGCCATAGATTATATTTATTCGATGTCCGATGCGGATGTCAGTCTGATGATTGAATTTATTGAACGAATGAAAGCTGCGAAGTAGCATGGCAGGCGGTATCATTAAGATACCTGCCTGCTTTTTCATTTCCTGCGTTCCTGATTTCTCCGGTTCATATCCTCCAGCACCTTTTTCTGGGCTTCTGACAGCACCCGTGGCGGTGCGATTTTTACCCACTTCTTGGGCAGCTCAAAGGTCATGCTGCCGTAACGGTCGCCGCTTGTCTGTCTGACCTGTGCCGGATGGCTCTCACACAGGGAAAGCAGTGTATTCTGTAACCCCAGATTGTGGGTATAGACCGAAGCGAGCTTTTCTTTTTCGTTAAAGTTGATAATGGTTTCCTGCTCATATTTTGTCAGTCCCATAGGCGTTACCTCTCTGTTTCCTTATGCTTGGCAGACGGTTTTACAGGACTTTTCACAGGCTGGATTTTCGCAAGCTGTTCCCGAATGGACGGCTTTTTTTCTGCCTCCTGGGGCTTCTGTCTGGAAAAGTCCTTTTCCCGCATCCGCCGGAAAGCAGTCACTTTTCCATGCTCATCTGTGACCGCAGCATACATCTGGGGCGTCTTTACCATCATTCCATCAAAACTCAGCCCGCTGTAATAATTCCCGTGGGCATCCCGTTCTTTCTGAAGCAGAATGGTGTGGTCTTGCAGTTCAAAGCCTTCCATTTCATGCTGAAACACCAGACCGCAGGGTATCCCGCCAGCCTTGATAATCCCGATTTCCTTGCCCACAGGCTCCAGCGGATTTTCTACCGGAGCGTCCTGTGCCTTGCGAAAAGCAGTGGGATTTCCTTTTTTACTCCGCTGTGCCACCTCATAAATCTGAGCGTCAATATATCTGCCATTCAAGGCACGGTTGGTGGACTCATAAAAATCCGGGTTAGAAGCACAGGGCGAAAGCAGAATACCGCCTTTTATGATATATTGATCCTGGGTAATTTCGCTGGGTTCAATGTAGCGTTCAAACCTGCCCACAGGAACCACCCGCAGGATTTCATCTTCTTTGATAGGTGTCGGTTCCTGTGCTGCCTGCTGTTCCAAAACGGCAAGGTATTCTTTGATGGTGCCGGATTTTGCCGGAGTAATAGGGTTAAAGTCCACAGGCTTTCCGTCAATCATACAGGTCTGTTCATGGAGCAGGTTGAAAAGTGTATCTTCCCGAATATCGCCCTCATACTCCAGCAGTACGTCATAATCCGGCTTGTCAGAATCGGCAAAGGGGCTGACATAAACTTTTGCTCCCGTAATGGTAATATCATCTTCAAGACCAGCGTCAAAAAGCACTTCCTGAGCATACGCCGTTGCCTGCATACAAATCCGCTTGTCACGCTCGGCAGCTTCCGCCCGTTCCATCAGGGTATCATAATCTGTGGCTTCCAGTTTAGCCTGTTCCCAGCCTTCATCTGAAAGCAGTTCATAAATTGCCTGCGCCATAGAAAACTCCGGGTTGTCAAGCTGTCCTCCGTCCAGTTCTTCAAACTCCTGATTAAAAAAGGTGTAATCATAGCCGCTGTCACAGGTCTGGACAGCCAGATAGAGGGAACCGTCATCAATGGAAATGGCGGCTTCGTCCGCAGGCAGGTTGTTCAAAATCCCGTCAATCTGGTTATAGTTCTGTTCCTCCGTCTTTTCCACGGTTTCCAGATGATTCTGGGGAGAAGGCATGAGGGTATAGTCCTTTATCTGTTCCGCAGTTAAGGGCTTACTGTATTCCAGATAGCCATAGGCACTGATCGTGCCCTGTTCATATTTATGAAGCTGACTGGTAAAACGTTTCAAGGTTGTTTCATCCACATACGGATAGGTGCCACGCTGCACGGAATCCTCTGTAATGTAATAACGGAACCTGTCCGGTTCCTGTTTGAAAAAGGCAGGCACTTCCTCAAAACCGATGGAATCCACATAGAAGGCGGTATCTTTTCCCTCCTGATGAAGCACCACAACATCCGACACGGAAAGGCTGTGCCCCTTGAAGTCCTCCGGGCGATGGAGATTAAAGGTTTTGTAGATGTTCTCCAGCTTCATCATGATACTGCCATCCTCCGGCACATCGGCGGTATAGACCTTTTCATAATTGTCCGGGTCTACAAAAAGCCCGAAGCGCTCTAACCGTTCCAACGGTTCAAAACGGTGGTAATGCAGTTCCTCGCCGGATTTAAGCTGATAGATGGTAAAGGTGCCCAGTTCCGGTTCGGCGGCAGGGACATAGACCTGATTTGCGTCAAAGTCATATTCCAGCATGACGGGGAAATGAGGGGAAAAATCATTGTAACTTCCGCCGATCTGCTCGATATGAGCGCCCGCCTGTTCCAGATAGGCTTCCACGTTGTCAATCTGTTCTTCCGGAATCGTGGCAATCATTTCTTCCAAAACTGCTTTTACCTGTTCCGGCTCCATGTTGGTAATCCGAATCATGTTATAGTCAAACCCCATAGAACCGTACAGATTCAATACGGTACCGGGCTTTTGGGGAATCAATGCGTCCATCTGCTTCAACAGCATTTCTGCGTCTGCAAATCCTTCCGTACCTCTATCTCCATTAGCAAAATCCAGCAGATAGCCACGGATACTGTCTGTGTCCTGTTCCGTCAAAGACCGTTCCAGAGAGAGGATGTGTTCTTCCTTATCTTCGATGTTATCCCGATATTCATAGGTATCATAACCTTCGGCAAACTCGTCAAGTGCCACTGCCAACTGGTGCAGTTCTTCCGGTGTGCCCATAAGGGTCTGATTGTTCTTTCCATCAGCCATAGCTTACTCCTTTCCATTCTTATTCTGGCGGGGCGGCAGTTCAAGTTTGTAGTTCACATATTTGTCGCCGGTATCTGCCAGCACCACCACAGCGTCATAGAGGACGCCTTTTTTCTCGCTGAACAGCCCCTTCATCTTAATACGTCCATTCTTGAGCAGCGCTGCCGCCATGGGTTTCGTCAGTTCCTTGTGTTTGGAAGTAAAAAAGCGGTCATCCTTCCACATGGCAAACTGGCACTCCCGGTTGGAACAGTAAAAATTCTTCTTGCCCTCCAGCACATCAGAGCCGCAGCGTGGGCACTTACCAATGACTTCTCTTTGCTGAAACAGGGAAGTATCCGCTGAAACAGCATGGTACTGGGCAACCAGATCAGATATGAGTTTTTCAATACCCTCAAGAAAGACCGCAGAAGCCTGTTCGCCACGCTCCACAGCTTTTAGCTCCGCTTCCCACTGGGCAGTCAGGTGTGCCGACTTCATGGTGTCTGGCAATACCACAATCAGATTAAAGCCCTTTTTCGTGGGCAAAAGCTGTCTGCCCTTGCGTTCCAGAAAGCCGCCACGCACCAGCTTTTCCAGCACTCCGGCACGGGTGGCAGGCGTCCCCAGCCCGGTGCGCTCCACGTCGCCAATCTCTGCAAATTCCGCTGCACTGGCGTGTTCCATAGCTGACAGAAGCAGATCTTCCGTAAAGTGTTTGGGCGGGCTTGTGGTTCCCTCTTTGGTAGAAGCCTTCACTTTTTCAAAGGTCTGTCCGTCTGTAAGGGGCGGAAGTGCCACATCGTCCTCTTTGGTATCGTCCTCCGGTTTCTTCTTCAGCGTGGAGAAGAATGCCTGCTCCAATTCCTTGAATCCGGCAGCGGTAATGACACGTCCTTTGGCGGTAAAAGAGGTACCGCCGCACTCCAGCACAGCGGAAGTGTCCTCATAGATGTGCTTAGGTGCAACAGCGGTAAGAAGCCGTGCCATGACCAGCGTTAAAATATTGCGTTCCCCGGCAGGCAGGGAAACAAGGTCTGCGCCTGCGGCCTGCCTGGTGGGGAGCAGCGCATGGTGGTCGCTGACCTTGCTGTTATCAATGACACGGGAAATATCCCGTTCAAAAGCCGGAACTGCAAATGACACTATGGACGCTGCCATATCGCACAGTCCGGGAATGGTTTCTTTCATATCCTCCGTCAGATAGTTAGAATCGGTGCGGGGATAAGTCAGAAGCTTCTTTTCATACAGTGCCTGGGCATAATCTAAAACCTGCTGAGCGGTATAGCCAAAGAGCCGGTTCCCGTCACGCTGGAGGGAAGTCAGGTCATAGAGTTTGGGCGGCTGGGCTGATTTCTGCTTTTTCTCCACCTGCCTGACAACAGCCGCCTGCGTGCTGCAGGCGGCTGTCAGATGGTCGGCGGCTTTGCGGTTTTCACAACGTTCACTGGAAGCAGTGAATTTCCCGCAGTCCAGAACTACGGTGTAAAACTTTTCTTTCTTAAACTCAGAAATGGCAGCTTCCCGGTCTACCACCAATGCCAGGGTCGGGGTCATAACTCTGCCGATGTTTAAGGTTTTCCGGTACAAGGTGGAAAACAGCCGGGTTCCGGTAATCCCTACCAGCCAATCTGCCTTGGCTCTGCAAAGGGCAGCTTCATACAGCCGGTCATAGTCCGAGCCGGGGCGAAGTGTCTGAAAGCCCTCACGGACAGCAGCGTCCTCCATACTGCTGATCCACAGGCGTTCAAAAGGCTTCTTACACCCGGCATGGTCATAGACCAGCCGGAAAATCAGTTCGCCCTCCCGTCCGGCATCGGTGGCACACACAAGGCTTTCCACGTCCGTGCGGTTCATCAACGATACCAGCACTTCATACTGTTCCTTTTTGTCCGGGGCAACTGTATATTTCCAATGTTTCGGAATAATCGGTAAATCCTCATAGCACCACTTGGAATATTTGGCGTCATAGCTGTCCGCAGCAGCAAGTCCAATCAGATGACCGACGCACCAGCTCACAATGTAGCCGTTTCCCTGTAAATATCCCTGCCCACGTTCCTTTGCCCCCAGCACCGCCGCAAGGCTCTGGGCAACGCTGGGCTTTTCTGCAATCACTAATTTCATGCAGTTTTCCTCCTTCCATTCATAAGCTCCTTGTAGCAAATCCCCACACAGCGCCGCCCCCTGCCATAACTACACTGATAGCAGGGGGAATCAGGGGCAGGTGCCGGGGTTGCTTCCAGCACCTGCCGCCCGGTAGGTTTCTGCCTCATCATCTGTTCCAGCTTGGGGTTATCAGAAAACAAGGTCATCGTCGCCCTCAATCGGTACGTCGTCCATGTCCTGCTCGTAAAGCCTGCGCTGTTCGGCTTCTTCCTCCTCAGTCAGAACATCTTCCTCCGTAACTTCCTCTTGGGAAATCTCATCCTCATTTACCGCAGGCTCCTCCGGACCCTCGAACTCAAAATCGTCGATGTCCTCGGCATCGTCCAGCTCATGCTTCGGCTTATAGACCTTGAAGTAGTAGCCGATACCGCCAGCCGCCAGTGCCACGATAAGGACAATCAACATCGTGCTGTTGCTTTTCTTGGCAGGCTGTTCGGGTTCCTCAATCGGTTGTTCGGGTTCCGTAGGTTCTTCCGGTTCCTGTGGCGTAGTCTGCTCCGGCTCCACAGGGGCAACGGGCTGGTTTGCAGCATCTTTTTGTGCCAGTGCCGCAAGATCGCTCTCGGTCACAGCGTTTAGGAAATACACGTTGTTGCCGTCACGCTGTTTGTCAATGACCAGATAAAAGATATTTTCGTCCGGGGTGGAAATGGTATAAAATTCCTTGTCATCGCTGCCGGTAGCATTATCCACCACTGTACCGGTTCCCTCCGGGGTAAACGGGTTGGATTCCTTTTCTATGTCCTCCACAGGTTTTACCGCAGACGGGTCTTTTTCGGTTTCCTCAGTTTTGGAAGTAGTGCTGCCATTTCCCGTAGGTTTTGCAATCTGCCCGCCGGAAGTACCCGTGCTGACGGAGCCTGCCGGTGTCTGGGTAGTACCTGTGCCGGGATTCGTCTGGGTTTGCGGTATCTGGATAACAGGAGTATTGGTGCCGGAATCGGAAGGCTTATCATCGTCTTTTTCCGGCTCCTCATAATAAGGGTTGGAAAGCTGGGTCATACGGCTTTTATTGCCTGCATGGTCTATCGCCTGAATGGTAATCTTTTCGTAGTTATCTGCATAATCCTCCAGACGAATGTCCAGCGTACCGTTGGTCAGTTCGGAAAAGGAATTGCCGCAGACATAAATTTTATCCACGCCGGAAAGGTCATCGTTTGCTTCCACATAAAGTAGCTTGCCCTCAATCCCTGCACGGACAGTAGGGGCTTCCCGATCAAACACTTCCACATAGCGATTCTTCGTATGAGATTTTCCATTCTTGTCCGTAACCGTCACATAGACCGTACAGTTTTCGGAAATTTCCAGAAACACCTTATCCGTATCCACAAGAGAATCCGTTAAATCCATCCAACTGCCGCCGCTGTTGATTTTTGCTTCCACCGTTTCCCAGCCGGTTCCGTTTACATCCTTAATACGGATTTTCACATCCGCCTTTTTGGTGTACCAGCCGTCAGGCTCCATGATAGAAATGGTAAACTTGGGTTCAATAACTTCCGGCTCCCTGCCTGCATACTGGGTAAGGTCATCCTTACAGAGCGAGCAATCGGTATTGACTGCGCCATCCACACATTTCTTCGTGCAGGTACATACCTTGGGTTCTGTGGGTTGTTCGGGTTCCGTGGGCTGTTCGGGGTCAGTAGGCTGTTCCGGTTCCGTAGGCGGCTCCGGCTCCTTACCGGCACACTGGGAAAGGTCAGACTGGCAAAGGGTGCAGTCCGGGTTCACACCACCGTCCTGGCACCGATCCGTGCAAATGCAGGCTGCCGGTTCTTCTATGGGAGGAGCGGTACAATAATCAAGTGCGGTGGCACAGGCAGGACACTGGGTATTGTGATCCTCCTTTGTGCATTGCTTTTCACAAAGACAGGGAAGGTTATCCGGTTCCGGCTCCTGCCCGGTACAGTTTTCTGCATGATCTTTACACACCGGACACGCCTGATTCGGCACTTCTGTGGTGCATTTTGTGTCACAGATACACTTCGGCAGTTCCTCTGTTGCCGCTGAAGCAGGCAGCGCCGCCATGCCCAGCAGGGGCACGGTAAGTAAGACCAGCGACAACAGCAGGCAGGCAATCCCCGCCAAACGTTTACGCTTATTCATGCTCATTTTCTTCGTCCTCCTTTTCCATAAAATCAGGCGTCCCGGCAGTGGAGCTGCGGAACGCCTTGATAAATGCGGCAAGTTCTTCCGGGGCGACATCCAGCCCACGAACCATGCCGACAATTTCTGTATTTTCCAGTTCTGTTTTTTGCTGTTCCAGCTCCTTCAGATGAATCTGCTGGGCAGAAATCTTGGCTTTGACCTTTTCGATCTCTGCAATGACCTTCTGTAATTTGTTGTTCAAGTGATACTACCTCCTTTAATTCAAACGCCCGAAAGCGTAAAAGTGCTGTGTCCAGTAACTGCTGTCAGTCCGTGCGTACTGGATCGGAGAGCCGCAGTGAATCATCATATTGTTGCCGACGTAGATTCCCACATGGCTGACAGGCCCCGGAGAATCGTAAGTGCCGGTAAAAAAGATAATGTCCCCCGGTTTTGCTTCTGACGGGGAAATGCGGGCGCATTGGTTATAAATGCCCTGCGCCGTAGTGCGGGGCAGGTTATGGACGCCGCTGTGGGTATAAACGTAACAGACAAAACCGCTGCAATCGAAGCTGGTGCTTGGACTGGAGCCGCCCCAGACATAGGGAAATCCCAGATATTTCTCCGCTTCTGTAATAAGGGCAGCAAAGTCCGGGTCTGCCAGTGCTTCTCCGGGAATGTCATAATCCTCGCCGGGGCTTTCATTGGCATAAATGTCATCTCCGAACAGATACGGCTTATTGCCCTTCATGGAAAGCGTGGCGGCATACTGGGTCTTTTCGTCCTCCGTCAATCCCTCCACCGCAACTGTGCCAAATCCCTTATTTCTGAGAGTCACATAGAGGATATGGTACTCATACGGAACCTCCACTTCGTAGGTGTACTCCTCGGTAGTGGTTTCTCCGGTCACAGGGTCGGTGCTTGTGGTGGTGCCAGTTCGGGTTTCGGTGCGGTAGCGGATTTCTGTTTCTGCACGGGTGGTAAGACTGTACTGCTTCTCAAAAATCGCTTCCAGCTCCGCCTGCACCTGCTCCGGGGTAAATGCGTCAAACTTGGCAGTCAGATAAGAAATCAGTTCGTTGGGGTTGTGCCCGATGTTGCCCACGTCATAGCGGTACTCGTCATAACCGGAATAAGTATTTTCGATGTTTGCCAGTTCATTCCGAAGCCCTGATTCCAAAGCGGTGTAGTTGCTTTCCGTCTGAAGAATGTCCGGGTCTTCCGAAGTATAGGAAGTGCCCAGGATAGAACCCATGGCTCCCTCCATCATCACGGAACAGGACGAAAGAGAGGAAAATACCATGATAACCAGCAGTACCAACGCCCCGATCACAACCAGACTTCCCCTGTGATTTTTAATGGCAGTGATAACCGCCTGCCCGGTACTGCTGACCGCATCTTTCGCTTTCTTTGCTGCTGCGGAGCCTTTGCTTCCGGCTTTCCGGGCTTTGCGGTATTCCTTGGCATACTGGCGTTTGATACGCTGTTTCTGAACGAACCGCTTCACATGGCTGGTCTGTAATTCCGGGTTATCCCGGACAGCGGCACGATAGGCGGCATTTACATTTGCCTGATTAAGCTGACGCTGTAATTTTTCCACCTTTTTATAAGGGGCGTTCTGATGATGGACACGGGCAGCATGAGCCGCCATGGTTGCAGCCGCTTCTCCGGTAAGTTCAGTACGATGGGCAGCTTTTGTGCCGACGTTTTCTTCCTCCACCTGATACAGTTTGGAGTGGGCGGCGGCGCTGGCAGTCTGCACCATACGCCTGCCCGCCTTTTTCGGCAGCGGCTCCGTGCCACGCTTTTTCTCCACCTCCTCAAAGCGAAGGGTATGCTTCATCCGGCTTTTTTGTGGGTCAAACTCTTTTTGCAGGCGTACTTTTTTCTTCTTGGGGATTTTCTTTTCCGCCTGCTCCAGCTTCTGACCTAATACCTCCGCTTTCTGCTGGGCATAAGCGGCACGTTCCTCCGGGGTAAAGGACAGGCGTTTACTGCGCTGGGCGTCATCGCTGTCATAGATATTTGCTTTTTTCTTCATGCGGCAGTCCTCCTTATGCTGCCAAATCCGCAGGCTTGGTGGTCATTACTTTATAAAGCCGGGTATTGGTCGGGAATTTATCCACAAACGGAATGATCTTGTCGCCAAAGAACAGAAGTCCTTCTCCGGCACCGCTGTTTGTGATATGAGTCAGCTCCTGCGGAGAGATACCCAGACGCTGAGCAAGAATCTGGCGGTCGCTGGCAGCCTGATTGAGCATGAGGATAAAGTCGCTGTTTTCCAGAATGTTCTCAATCTCCGGGCTGTCCAAAAGGTCTTTGACGTTTTGTGTCAAAGCAGTTGGGATTCCATTCCATTTTCGGAAACGTTTGTATATTTCTGCTGTATAAGCCGCCGTCTGCGGCTCCTTGAGGAGCAAGTGAAACTCATCTAAGAAAATGCGGGTGGTCTTTCCGGCATAGCGGTTGACGGTAGTTCTCTGCCAGATATTATTCTGCACCGTCAGCATACCGGGCTTTTTCAGGTTTTGTCCCAGACCGCTGATGTCAAAACAGACCACACGGTTATTGATATTGACGTTGGTTCTGTGATTCAGATAGGAAAGGGAACCTGTTACATACAGTTCCAGCGCCGTGGCAAGTTCCTGTGCCTGATTTTCCTCCTGTTCTCGCAGGCACCGGTACAAGTCGCCCAGAATCGGCATATTCTCCGGTCTGGGGTCTTTGATGTACTCCCGATAAATTTTCGGAATACAGCGGTCAATGACGGACTTTTCAATGGGCTTTAACCCGCCCTGTGAAGCAGACAAAATCAATTCACAGAAAGACATGATAAAGTCCGCTTTCATCAGAAGCGGATTTTCGCCGGTATCTGTAGCTAAGTCCACGTCCAGAGGGTTGATATAATCATCACTGTCCGGGGCAAGCCGAATGATCTGACCGTCGAGCTGCTCGGCAAGGGAAGAATACTCATGCTCCGGGTCAAGAAAGAGCAGGTCATCATCAGTATGCAGATACACGTCGGTAGCTTCACGTTTGCAGCTAAAGGACTTGCCGCTGCCGGGAGTGCCCAGCACAATTCCATTGGGGCACTTGAGTGTCTTTCGGTCTGCCAGTATCATGTGGTTGGTAGTGGCATTCAACCCATAGTAGACACCACCCGGCTGAAACACTTCGCAGGCACGGAACGGCAAAAAGATTGCCGTCCCGCTGGTGGTAAGCCCACGCTGGATTTCCACCTGATTGATACCGATGGGAAGTGCGGACATAAAGCCCTGTTCCTGCTGGTAGTCCAGGCGGATGAGGTCGCAGTTATGGGTGTTGGCGATACCGTTGGCGGAGTAAATCAGATTCTCCAGCTTCTGGCGGTTGGCTGCCGCATGGGAAATGAGGATGGTCACAAGGAACATTTTCTCATCCTGACTCTGCAACGCTTCCAGAAGCTTCTGGGCTTCCTTACCGAAGGTCACAAGGTCGGGCGGCAGAATATCCATATCAAAACCGGAACGAACCGCCCGTTTCTGTTCATCAATTTTTGCCTTGTCCAAATCGCTGAGTTTCCGTTTGACCATTTTAAGAGCCGCATTCTGATCGAGGGCTTTGGCGTGGATACTGACGATCTGACTGCCTTCCAGATTCAAAAGGTCATCCAGCAGGGTATCGTAAATCTTGGTTGCCCGTATCTGCAAAAAAGAAACCGCACCAAAGGTTGCCCCGGTGCGGAAGTATCGCCCGTCCTTAAAGAAGAAAGAACTGGGCGCAATATAGTCTTTGCTGGAAAGCCCGGTGTGGTTGAGAGAATCCCAGTTGAACCGAAACTTTCTCGGCTCCTCCAGATGCAGGCATTTGTGGAATACCGACAGTCTTTCATAACCGTCCATCGGTTTTGTTTCTACGTTCAAAGCCCGGAAACGGTTTATGACGTCGCCCTCAATCTGGGAAAGACGGGAGCGAGCCTGTTTGATGGTTTCCGCTTCAATGGTGTAGGTCAGGCAGATACGGCGCTCATAGCGGCTTTTGGAAACCTGACGCACCAGCATATCGCTGTATTCTTTACGGATAACATCGTGCTGGTCGCCCTGGGCTTTAATTGCCAGCAGCTTTCTGTATTCCTCCATATCCGCCGGATAGCAGATAACAGAAAGTTCAAAGCCCACGGACGAGCCGAAGTAATTGACCAGCTTACAGTAGAGTTCAAACAGAACCGCCTTTTCATCATCAGACGCTTCTTTGTAATTGATGTCCTCACAGCAGACGCTTTTGCTGTAAAGCTGGTTCTGGATATGGCAAATACCGTCCTGATACATTTCTTCATAGGGAATTGTCTGCTGGGCGGTGCGGGCAATCTTACCTTCCTTTTTTGCCCGTCTTATGGCTTTTTCTACCCGTCTGCGGTCTGCGGGCGACAGCTTGGTGTCTGGCCGGATCACGAGATGTTCCCAGCCCACGGCTGTCCTTGCCGGTGGTTTTGTTCGGAATGGAAACAAGTTTTTCAACCTCCTTATTGAAACGTTCCTGCCGCTCCAAGGCGGCAAATCGGTTTTGTGTCCGGTAGGGTCTTGCCGCTGGGACAAGGAACCGCACTCGGATCATATTTATCAGAATTTTCTCCAAAGGCTGACCGTTCTTCTCATACAGCCCAAACAGCATGAAAGGCGCTGCCAGAGCAATCAGAAGAAGTAGGGCAAGGTCGCTGCCAAGGGTATTACGGAACAGGAAATAGGAACCCACCCCACATATCCCTGCCAGCGAGAAACACAGAATCTGCCGCTTGGTCAGACCAAATGCAACCTTGTCCTTGACCTCTGTCAAGTCTTTGGTAATGAATACATAAGCCAATGCGAAACCTCCTTTCGGTAATTTAATGGGCGTTCAGGATACTTTTCGCTACGGAGCCAGTCTTAAACAGGCTGAAACAAAGCAGCACGGTATAAGCGGCGCAGCTCCAGACAGCGGCGTGCAAATCCCCGCCCAGGGAAAGTGCATTGACCAGAACGGCATAAATGCCGACGCAGATCATAATTAAAAATCCTTGCAGCCCCAGAGCCGCAAGTCCCCGTACATAGTTCGTGCCGATGCTGCCCCATTCGTGGTTCATAAATGTGGCAAAGGGCACCGGGCCGACACTGGCATAGATGTAGATTTCTATCATTCTTCCATACAGAATGACCGTGATACAAAGCCCCATGGCTTTCATGGCAAAGGAAACAATCCACGTTTCCAGCATGAGGGCGAACAGATCACCCAGCCCCATTGCCTGAAGCTGGGTGGTAATATCCGCAAGAGCCGAAGAAATGTCGATACTCGCATTGGTATCTATGACCCCGGCGCTTTGTTGTACCATGGTCTGCGCCACTTGAAAAATGGCGATGATAAAATCAAAGGTATGATTAACGATGATAGCCGCTGCCGCTGACTTGAACGTCCATTTGAAAAACATGAAGGTGTCAATATCGTGCATATTGTTCTTGTCTACAATCATGCTGATCAGTTCGTAGGTCAGGACAGCGGCTATGACAAGCCCTGCTATGGGTACAACCACGTTTCTTGACAGCGTGAGGATGATGGAAAAGACGTCAGAGTTCCAGGACTCTGGCGTCTTTCCAACTTCGGTTGCTATCGTGGCGACCTTGTTATTCACATCGCTAAACATATTCGACAGATTGCCAGTGATGGCTCCGATTAAGAAGTCTTTCAGCCACTGTTCAATGGCGTCGATTATGCTTTGCATAGGCGCTTACCTGTGCCGCTTAGACGGTAATCAGACTGGACAGCAGAGGCACAACCTTCAGACCCAGCAGCATGACACCGCCGCCCGCCATCAACTGTTTGACACCTTGGCTTTTGGACGCAGGGTTGTCGGCTCCGTATCCTTCCATGAGGTTGATGACGCCCCACACACCAAGACCGCCGCCAAGAGCAGTTACCAGAGTAGACATTGTAGTTACAGCAGAGTTAAAGAAATCCATAATATATTCCTCCTGATTTTAAGAAAAAGTTTGTTGTAGTTGGTTTGGTTTCGTGGTTTGGAAGTGCGTTCCGGCAGGCTGGGCACGGATGGGCGGGCGGATATGCTTTCTGTTACGCAGAAGCACTGCGCCGCCTGCGGCATACCAGCCGCCCACAGAAAGTGCCGGGGCGTTGGTTCTGCATTTCTCGAACCTCCAGTCTGCGCCAAAGGCTCCGCTCAGTGCCTTTGCCAACATTTCCAGTACCCGGACAGCATCGTGATAAAACTCCATTTTCGTTTCCTCCTTTGGGGCAATTTCGGTTTCGGGCAAAAAAATAAGGCTCCACCGAAAATTCCCCGGTAAAGGGGTTCGGTAGAGCCTTTAGGCAGCCGATTCCGACTGCGTGACTTCTCCTAAGTCATAAACTTCAAATTCATCGTCCGGCTTCGTTTTCAGCCGGTGTGCAAGGTACGCCTTCACATCAAAGGCATACTTGGGGTTGGCGTCCGCAGTATATTTGTACTGGGGGTGCTTTGTCAGATCAAATTTCTTGGAGTAGAAGGGACGAACGCCCTGCACCTGTACGATACAGCGGCTGGACGGCATGACCGCCAATTCGTCCACGCTCATCAATTCCTTGCCCAGCTTCTGATAGTTCAGACCGTAGGTACGCTGGGCACCACGGGAATCACTTTCATTCATTGTGTCGATAGTTTCCTTGCCCAGAAGCCCGGACACCATCTTCAAACTGCTTTCCTCCTTTCCACCCAGAAAGAGCATGGTCGAACAACAGCCTGCAACCGTTTCCGCATTGTCTTTATACATTCCCTTGAGCTGGGAATAGGTTTGCAGGACAATATGTGCGGAGATATTACGGGAACGGATCACGCTGACCAAATGCTCCCAGTTGGGGATTTTCTGGTTTGCAAATTCATCAAAGAGGCAGGTCACATGAATCGGGAGCCTGCCGTGGTACACTTTCAGCGCCCGGTCGCAGAGGACGTTGAACATCTGCGAGTACATCATGGCACTGATAAAGTTAAAGGTCGGGTCGGTATCGGATACCACCGCAAACAGGGCGCTTTTTTCGTCGCCCAGCTTTTCAAGCTGTAATTCGTCATAGGACATCATTTCCCGGACAGCGGCAATATCAAATGGAGCCAGTCTTGCACCACAGGAAATCAAAATCGACTTTAAGGTCTTGCCCGCCGCCATCTTGAATTTTTTATACTGCCTAACAGCAAAGTGGTCTGGGTTCCTGTTTTCAAGCTGTTCAAAGAGCAGGTCAACCGCCGACTTGAAGTTTTCATCATCTTCCCGGCACTCACAGGCATTGAGCATATCCAGCAGGGTGTTCATGTTCTTTTCTTCGGCGGGGGCTTCGTAGTAGATATAAGCGATCAGCGCCTGATACAGCAGGGCTTCCGCTTTCTGCCAGAAGTCATCGCCGCCTTTGGCTTCTCCCTGGGTGTTGGTCATGATAACTGTAACTAACGTTAAAATGTCTGTTTCCGAGTGAAGATACACGAATGGGTTGTAGTGCATGGAGCAGGAAAAATCAATGGTATTCAAAACCTTAATTTTATACCCGCCCCGAATCATCGCCCGTCCAACTTCCTCGATGACAGTTCCTTTCGGATCGGAGCAAACGTAACTGGCATTCATCTGAAGGAGATTTGGCTTGATATGGTATCTGGTCTTACCTGAACCGCTACCACCAATCACAAGTACGTTCAAGTTGACATTTCGTTTCTCCGGGTCTGCAATCTTTCCCAGCGTCAGCCGTTCCGTATCGGACAGCAGAATGTTCTGTGAGAAATCCGGGTCAATGAACGGTTCAATGTCTTTGGCATTTCCCCATCGGGCTGTGCCATACTCCGCACCTCGGCGGTATTTTCTGGCGTTCTTGGCTTTATGGTAGACAATGAACCAAATAAGAACACCGCAGGCAGCGCCCACCATCAAATCAAAGGGGTGGAAACTGGGAAGGGGATTCTGAAAGGCAGTTCCGATGTTAAGGAACGCTCCCAGTGCCTTATCCAGCACATCGCCCTCCGGCACCATGCGGTAAGCCTGCCCCAGCTTGGTAGCCACAAGCCCGATGAAGATATACGGCAGAGCCGCTTTTAACAGCTTGGCTGTATTGATTTTCGGCAGCTTCTTCATCTGTCCACCTCCTGATGTTTGTTCCGGGAGAGGGACTTTGCCATGTCCTTAACCACTTCCTGCAATTTGGCAAGCTGTTTCTTGATAGACGGCTTTTCCTTTTCCTGCTTCTTGACTACCTTGCCGGAATACTCCTGAAAGGCGGCAGTCAGAGCATCAGCGTCTTTGCTTTTGAAAAAGACCAGATACCGGGGCGGGCTGGAAGAACTGTCTTTTTTCAGAGCAAAATCAATCCCGTATTTCCGGGCGACACGCTCAAAGGACTTGATATTGCCGTCTGTGACTTCGATGTTGCTGACACCGGCACCCTGCTGAACCAGCTTCTTCACACTCTGTTTTCCCTTGTAGACCTTGGGATTCTTCTTGGTTTTCTCCATTTCCTCAAGAGCCTTACGAAGTGCCGCTTTCAGTACGTTGGCTGTCAGCTTGGTTGTCTTGATACTCAGCGCAACCGATTTGTTTTCAACTTCTTCCTGCATATCTCATCACTCCCTTCTCTGGCAGGAATGCTGAAAGGAGCAGATTCTAAGGCGGAACCTCCAGACGATGGAGCAGACAGCGCAGGAATCGGTGTGGATATGCCGTCATCAGGCACCCACCTCGTTTTCTCCCTGAGAGCGAATTTTCAAGATACCCTCCAGAGTAGTGGCGGTAATGCCCAGACGCTGTGCCATAGCAATGTCATTCTTGACCGTTTCGTCGATCTCGTCCCCGCAGACGATAAGGACACGGCTGCGGCGCAGGAACTCCCTGCCGATGTCAATCCCGTCCTTATGCTCGGCAGGAACACTGTCACGGAGGAAGTGGGGAAGATACAGAACCGGACAAAGCGGTGTGAATCCTGCTTCATAAACTTTTCGGCAGTAAACAGTTGCCTGGTCGATCACTGTGAACTCGCCGCCTTTCCAGACCGCTGTAACGTAGGCAAAGGGCTTTTTCATGGATAACTCCTTTCTCCGACAATGCCGGTAGCAAAAGAAGCAGCCCTATGTCAAGAATGAAATGAACGCACACCGTGTGCGTTCTTGACACAGTGCTGTTCATTTGCAGATATGGTAATCAAGGGGGCTGACCGGAAACCGGCGCAGCCGCCCAAATGTGAGTATGAAAAAAACAGTTATCCACCGCCGTAAAGGTCATGGTTGACCAAAGCTGTGTAATAACTGTTCATGGTTGTGGGGGCGTTATAGAGTGAGGTCAGCAGATAAGCCCGTATGTTTCGGACTTTCGTGGTGTTCTCTTTCAAGCTGTCCACCACATACCCGATGTGTTCTGAATTGATTTTGAGAAGCCGGTTCTTTACAATTTCCCGTGGGTAATCCTCGCCGCCTATGCGTATCATGCGCTTGGAACTGCAAACCGTGTCCACCATAATGTCCAGAATGTCATCCAGCAGATCGGCATTGTATCCAAGCCGTTCCCGCATAATGCCATATTCGATATTCTCTTTTATGATTTCTCGGTAAGCACTCATCATATCCATCGTATCAGCCGCCGTAGGCGGTCTATCTTCCGGCAGCCCCCTGTCCGGATAGATAGATGGATCAGTATCATTCAACTCAGTATTATTTATATCAGTATTATTAGAGTACGTTTTCCGGAAGTCTTGACTTCCAGTTTGCGGAACTTTAGACTTCCGTTTTTCGGAAGTCAAGACTTCCGCTTTCCGAACAAAGTTCTTCACATAGATTTTGGTGGGTTTTCCCTGACCCTGCTTTTTACGCTCAATCAATCCGCCCTTATCCAGTTCGGCAAACAGCGATACCGCCTTCGTATGTCCGCAGCATAAATACTCCAGGGCGTCCTCCAGCGTAAAGTAAATGAATACCCGTTGGCAATCGTCCAGCCAGCCATTCCGAACTGACAGCCCCATGCGGTCGAGCATAAGACCATAAAGGATTTTAGCGTCGGAAGAAATACGCCGATAAGCCGGGTCTGTGAACAGCACCTTGGGTATCCGGTAAAATGTGTACTGTTCCGCTTCATCGCCGTAGAAGTAGTCCAGCATGGCGGGTTCTGGCATTTTTCACACCTCCTCCACACCAATCTGCTCTAAGAGGGCATAAGAAAAGGCATTGCCCGAAAGCAACACCTTTTCTTATGATAACGCCTTGAAATGGCGTATTTATGCGGTTTTTTAAGCAAATCCCTCAACTTAACAGCAGCTTGTCTGTGCAAATTTTATTGTGTTTTTGAGGGTGTCCCTATCGCTAATTTGCTTTGATTTGATTCTTTTGTTGCTTTGGTCATTGCGCGGACAACATCCTGCCCATGA
>ERZ791765.579-NODE-579-length-36316-cov-10.456799_pt1 | contig 36316 bp, 47 predicted proteins | sample MGYA00509949_ERZ791765 | MGnify/ENA primary metagenome ERZ791765 (study PRJEB30046, sample SAMN00791980) | human gut metagenome | study: EMG produced TPA metagenomics assembly of the A metagenome-wide association study of gut microbiota in type 2...
CCCCGTCCGCTGGCCGTACCGGCGGCGTCCTCACCTGCTTAACTAAATCTCCATACTGTGCATATTCATGATATAATAATACCGGAAACCCGCAGGCAGGGGTATGCCAAATATTTATAACATTAATTTAGGAGGTTGATTTATGACAGGCAATACTGATGAAATGAAACGATTTATGGAACGGCTGGAGAAGTCCAATGCCGGACAGGAAAAATATGCTAAGCTGCAATACAGGATGAGCCAGATTACTGCGGCTGCCAGTATCCTTATTCTCTGTATTGTCCTCTATACGGCGGCAACCGTTATTCCGAGGGTTAACACACTGTTTAATGATATTCAGGCTTCCGTATCCAATATACAGAAGATATCTAAGGATCTGTCCGATGCCAATCTTCCCGAAATGATTGATAATATGGACCGTCTTGTCACAACCAGCGAATCCAGCATCGAGACAGCGGTGGAAAAGCTTAATTCCATTGATTTTGATTCGTTAAACAGCGCGATCCGCGATCTGGCTAATATTGTAAGACCTCTCGGAAAGCTGTTCGGAGGCTGACTCAGTCCTCTGCCTTTATGGCAGAGAGAAAACAGGCCAATCCGGATTGGCCTGTTTTCAGAGTCCTGTTATTTTACGGGCGATGAGCCGGTATCAGTCACCCTGGAAATAAATTGCTTTTACATATCCTTTTGAATCCCTTTCAAGGATGTTTCCATAATAGGGCTGAGGACCATATGGCCCTTCTTCATTAAAATCCATAACCCGGTAATTCCCCGGTGATTCAACGATACTCTCCCGCGGCATATCAAAATAACCGTAATATTCCTCGCAGGCTCCTTTCAGAACATAAACTACGCCCTGATAAACCCTTTTAAACCTGGTGTCCGCACTGTTTGCCCAGAAGCTATACAGGCCGCTGTCAGGATTATACGTGCTCATAACGTAATCTCCCTCTGCTTCGTCACCGAATACATACTCTCCATATTCCGGCGTCTCTGCCTTCTTTAAAGTTTTTTTCTCACCTGTCAGCTCATCCGTTACCAATTCCAGCTCCGCTCCGCCGTTCAGCGCTTTATACTGCTCCGCCGTCAATGTAATCGGAACTGAGATCGTTCCCTCCGCCGCATAATATAATCCTTTATCAACCGCGTGTTCTTTATCGGAAGCCAGTTCTACCTCAATCTCGCCATACTCGGGAAGCAGTTCAAGGTATGGCGCAGGCTCCAGGGCATCGTATTCTTTTTTTGCCATTGCAGCCTGACCGGCATCATACTTCTCTTCAGCATCATTTAAAAAAGCAATATTCCTTTTTATGAGACCTCCGAGGAGCGCTTCATCAAACTGTCCTGCTTCTGTGTTTCCCCTGTACCACGGCTCCGCCTCAAAATATTCAATCAGATCAGCGCTTTGAAATTTCCTGCCGTATACTGCATAAAACTGATTCCGTATGATACGCAGGTCTTCCCTGCTCATGCCGAGCAAATCCGTGTCATTCAGAGGCCTTCGAAATCCTTCCGGCAATTTCAGATTATCATTATATGAGTAGTAAATCCCTGCGTCTTCCCCGTCTCCCCCCAGGGAAACCGTCCCGTCCCGGTTCAAGCTAAGCAGACAGAAATTTCCCCCGCCTCCGGACATCTCATCTTCCAGATTATAGGTATCAACTCCCGCCTCATATGGAAGTTGATACTCCGCAAGCCCTGTGACCGCGTTGGAGCGCTCTGCATCTGCTCCTTCCATGCTGCGCTTGTATACTGTGATACTTAAATTATCCCGTTCCTCTGCTTCTCCCGGAATGACAGACAGTCTGTATCTGAAATCCCCGGCTTTGAAATAAGAGCCGCAAAACTGCTCCCACTCTTTGTTTTCCGGCGCTTCTGAAGTCGGAGCTTCTGTTTTCATGCCGCTCTCCGTCTCTTTATCACCGCTGTCTTCCCTTTTATTGCCGGCATCTTCCTGCGTTTTCCCGGTATCCGGGAGGCCGGTTTCTTCCTCACCCCGTCCGGGCGAACAGGCGGTAAGCGATAATGCCGTAAGCAGTATCAGCATACATTTAATACTCTGTTTCACAAAAATCCCCCCTAGCCTTTATTTTCCAGCAGTTTCCTCAGCTTCTGCATCAGTGTCTTTTTTTCTGTCCCTTTTGATATCAGGTATTGTTTTTCCGCTTCTTTCATAGCCTTATCCGGGTTATACCGGGGCGCAGGTGTGCGGGAAGGTGTTCTGCCGTGTGTTGATTCAAACTCCTTCAGGCCTGCATTCAAATCGGTCCTTGTTTTCTGTTCCCACCCGCTATACATATTTCCTCCTCTCAGCACATCTTTTTTTAATTTTACCATAAGCATAATTTCCATTCCATTTATTTGACCGGTCAAAATCATTGCGTTTTTCTTACAATTCAATTTTGCAGTTATATTTCTTCTCAATAGGGATATAGATAATTCTGTGCTGTTAAAACCTTGTTATAAGGTTCCGGCAGGATTGACAGCAAAATAGAGGATCATTATAATGGTATAAAACTACGGCCTCAGTTAGAGGCTGATAGAAACAAGGGAGATAAGAATATTATGGCAGATTTAATTTATGAAGTAAAAGACCATTTGGCCCGCATTACGATGAACCGGCCGGAGCATCTTAACTGTTTCAGCGAGGAAATGATCCGCCTGTGGACAGCAGCGCTGGAGGATATCCGAGATCGGGATGATATTTATGCAGTTCTCCTTTCCGGAAACGGTAAGGCATTCTGCGCAGGCGGCGATGTTAAAGCCATGGCCGCAGGGGACGGTTTCTTTGAAAGCCATGATGATATTACCTCCACTGCTCTCGCACGGAAAAATTCACTCTGGAAGGGAATTCAGCGTATTCCGCTCATTCTGGAGGAAATTGATAAGCCGGTGATTGCAAAGATACATGGAGCTGCCGTCGGCGCCGGACTGGATATGGCGCTGATGTGTGATGTACGGATTGCATCGGATACGGCGACGCTGTCTGAAAGCTATTTCAACGCCGGGATCGTGCCCGGAGACGGAGGCGCATTTTTCCTGCCCCGGCTGGTCGGACGCGACAAAGCTCTGGATATGTTCTGGACTGCCCGGGTATTAAAAGGCGAGGAGGCGGAACGCATCGGACTGGTAACCCGTACCGTAGCTGCCGATCAACTGGATGATTATGTGGAAAACTATATGCATAAGCTTCTGGAAGCTCCGCAGCAGGCCATGCGCCTGACCAAACGCGCGATTTACCAGAGTGAACAGAGTACTCTGCGTTCTTCTCTGGATATGGTATCCTCTTTTATGGGGATTGTGACCGAACTGGATGATTACCGCACGCGTACGGCTGCCCTGGTTGAGCGGTTGAATAAAAAATCGGATAAAAAGTAACGGACTTAAAACAGAATAAAAAGAGATACCAATCAGAAAAGGGAACTGGAGCTTTAACACATTCCGATTCCCTGTATACCATTTCACAGTAATTAGGGCAGATATCTGCCCTAAATTTATATCACTGATTGGCTGTAAAGTCCGAAGAGCTAAGGGGCAGCGTATCTCCTGATTTATAGTTCGGCTTTTCCTGATTGATGGGGGATAAGACAGGCTCCCTGTTTCCTGCATCTGCTGATAAACCAGGCTAACCACTGTCTGCCCCGGTGCTCTCAATGGCGGGCCCAAGTGACTGGCGGAGCACATCAATCCGTTCCGCATAGGGGGTGGCATCGTCATGCTCTTTTTTGTTAAACCATGATTAATCTCTCTCTTAGTTTCAAAATTTTCTCTTCAATATCTTGTATGGTTTTAATGAATACTTCATCAGCTTTTCCCGTCGGATCATCCACTCCCCAATCCTCTCGATGATTGCAAGGAAGATACGGACAAGCAACATTACACCCCATAGTTATCACTATATCCACAAATGGTATTTCAGACAAGAGCTTGCTGTGCTGTGTCAGCTCCATATCAATACTATAAGCCCGTTTCATCAGCCTTACCGCATCTTGATTGATTTGCGGCTTTGTCTCTGTTCCGGCAGAATAACTTTCAAATACATCGGCAGCCAAATATTTGCCTAGAGCTTCCGCAATCTGGCTTCGGCAGGAGTTATGAACACAAATAAATGCTACCTTGGGTTTTGTGTGCATTGTACTATCCTCTTACCTTTTGCAAAATCGTCATCACTTCCTCCGCTTTGAGGACTTTTCCGTAAGATACCACTTTACCGTCAACCACCAATGCCGGAGTTGTCATAACTCCATATGTGGCAATCTGTACAAAATCCGTCACATGGTCGATTGTGCTATCCATGCCAAGCTGTGTGATAGCTTCGCGGGTAGCAGCTTCAAGCTGATTGCATTTTGCACAGCCTGAACCCAGGATTTTTACAGAGGCTCCCTCAGTTTTAGCGTTTTCCGCTTTTGCCATATTTTCAGGGGTACAGTTTCCTCCGCAACAGCAGGAAGTCGTTTTTTCTTTCTTTTTCTTTCCAAACAAACCCATTCTTATTATCTCCTTTTCAAATTGTTTAGCAGGTATTTTCTATATCATAGCACAGCCTAAATAATGAACGATTGAATTACATTAAAGAAATATCCAACGAGAATAATCCCAATAGCACAAATACCAATGAATAATCCTAGAAGTTTCGGCTTGACAGCCTTTTTCAACATAATCATAGACGGCAGACTTAATGTAGTAACAGCCATCATAAAGGACAAAATCGTGCCAAGCTGCGCGCCTTTGTAAAGCAAAGCCTCCGCAATGGGGATTGTGCCAAAAATATCCGCATACATAGGAATACCTACCAATGTAGCTAAGATAACGCCAAACGGATTGTTACTGCCCAAAGCGGCCTCGATCCAATGCCCGGGAATCCAGTTGTGTATCAAAGCACCAATACCTACCCCCACAAGAATGTATGGAAACACTTTCTTGAAAGTGGAAAGCATTTGTTCTTTTGCATAAACCAGCCGGTCTTTTTTGGTCAGGTCAGGCGATTCAATATCGACGCTACCAGCCGTCAGAATGAAGCTCTCAACATATTTTTCCATGTGGAGCTTTTCGATAATTGTACCACCTACTACGGCAATCACAAGCCCTACCACCACATAAATGACAGCGACTTTTGCCCCAAAGATACTCATAAGCAATACAAGACTTCCGATGTCCACCATAGGGGAAGAAATTAGAAAGGAAAAAGTCACGCCCAGCGGTAAGCCCGCGCTGGTAAAGCCGATGAACAACGGAATGGACGAACAGGAGCAAAATGGTGTCACCGTACCCAGCAAAGCAGAAATAATGTTGGCCCATATACCATGAAAGCGTCCAAGGATTTTCTTGCTCCGCTCCGGTGGAAAGTAGCTCTGAATATAGCTGATTAAGAAAATCAGAAAGCAAAGTAAAATGGTGATTTTCAACGTGTCGTAAATGAAAAACTGAACGCTACCGCCGATACGTCCACTTGTATCCAACCCTATGGCTGAAAGGCCAAAGCCAATTAGCTCATTGAGCCACATCATACCGAGAATTTGATTTTGAATAAAATCCCAAATCATTCGCAGCGCCCCCCATTCTCTTTAGCGCAGGAAAGATTATCAATAAAATGCTTAAATGCCGCCAGCGTATCGCAATTGAATGAGTAATAGCTCCATTTACCTTCTTTCCGCATATCCACCAATCCACACTCACAGAGAATTTTCATGTGGTGTGAAAGGGTAGGCTGTGTAATTTCAAATTGTTCCAACAGTTTGCAAGCGCATTTTTCGCCATCAACCAGCATTTGTACAATTTGTAGGCGGTTAGTGTCACCCAACGCTTTACAGATTAAAGCAACATCAATCGTATTCATAATTAGCACCTCACATAGATATTTGTCTATGTGTTATTATATGCAATACATAGATGTTCGTCAATGTGTTTTTTCGTCGTAACAAGCGTTTTAAATTGTCCGTGTTTTCTGTGGCTGCATAACTTCCTTCAAACCAGATTTGACGCAGCCGTAACGCCTCCCGCTGCTCCGTGATTCGATCTGCGCCATAGTTTTTCTTGACCGCCGTTTAAAAAATATTGACCTGTAGACGACTGCTGGATGAAATACTCATAAAAACGCCCAAAATCTTAAAAATAGGCCAATCTTATACCGCTTGGAAGAAACTTTGTCCCGGGCAGGAACTTTCTTCTATTTTTTTAATATACTGTAGTATACCACGAGGGTATTAAAATAAATAAAATGAAATTCTATGGAGGTTCCATTATGAGCGATAACTATAACAATTGTGACTGTGAGCAGAGAGAGTCCTATGACTGTGACTGCAAATGCTGCTGCGACTGTGAAAAAGTAAGACCTATCACACCTAACAGAACAACATTAAAATGCGGCTGTCCAGGCGCTGTCACACTCCCGCTTGCCACTATAGCAGGTACGAATTTTACCGTATCTACAGTCACCGTAGATACAAAAGGGTTCCGCAAACCATGTATTAAATTTGAATTTGCCAGCAATATTGTAACAACTGCCGCCGTTTTAACTCTTAACCTACAGATTTTCAAGCAGTGTAAAAATCAGCTTGTTCCTATCCCAGTAGGACCAGTTTGGACATTCTCACGTTTAGTAGCAGTAACAGCCAGTGACGCATTCTCCTTCTTTGTATGCGACTGTGATATCTGCGATACAGAATGCTGCACTTACAGTGTCGTAGCAACCGTTGCCGGTATCGCAACCGTTGGTGTTACTTCTATCAATAACGCAACTCTTTCCGCTATCATTGTTGACAACTGTGATTGACCAATAATGTAGTACCGAAAAGGAGCAGCTATGTATTATAGTTTATTTGGAAGATATCATTATCCAGGTACCAGAACATGTAACTGCTTTCCTCAGAAATTTAAGCAACAAAATAATAACATTGGACAATGTAATCCCCCCGTCCAGAGCAACTGCCCAAAGCAATTAACAGACAAATTCTGCAAAGACAGCTTATATATAAAAAGCTCAGCTTTCGGGGGATTTATATTGCCTGAAGGTACAGAAAAGGGAGCCACATTACATGTGGCTTCTCTTAATCTGAATACTTTAAATCATGAGGATTTTGTTGTCCAGTTAAATTTTTCCTGTAATATTATCACAAGTAAAATAAAGCTGCGGCTAAGGTTTCAGCTTTTTAAGCAGGAAAAGGGACAGTGCCTTCCCACTCCTGTCAGTACCGGCGTATTATATTACAGGGACAAGGAAAGTTCCGAGGCAAATAGTTTTACCTTATCGGCATATGATTGTGATTCGGAAGCCAGTACATGCTGCAACTATAGCGCCTGTGTAGGAGTTGAAGAATTTGCAACAGGAGGAAGCGTCATAATTGCAAACCCTATTTTATCCGCAACTATAGCAAATACAAATTGATATAAATTATGGAAGGATCTAACTATGTCAGTTAAAAAATATCAAGATAACAACTATAAAATATCCAACATTAGTATAAAAGATAACCTTTTAAGCTGGGAAATGCATTCCGTACCGGTATCAGGGATCAGCCAGATATGGGCAGGAACAAAGCCCGCAGCCCCCTTTCCGTTCAAATTATTTCTTATTCTATTATTTATAGCCTTATCCGCCCAAACGGTTGCCGGCCATATTGCCATGTTGATTCTATTGGCTTTCAGTGCTGCTCTGTGGCTGTATTATCATCGGCCTGATAAAAATATGAATCAGGTGAATATCAAGCTCCTTTCCGGTGATGTTATTACGTTTACAAGCAGCAATGAAGAATCCCTGGATTCATTCTATAAAGCGTTACAGGAATTCTTGAGCAGACGTGGTTCAAGTATTGAATTTGATGCAGACGGGAAAAAAATTGAAACGGTTGAAATTGAACCGGTTAAAGAATCATCCGGAATAATGGGGATGGATAAAAAAAGCACCTCAAATAATCCTTTAGTCAATGATTTACGAAAACTATATCTGGGATACTCAAAAAAGTCAGATACGAACAGTGAAATTTTACATCTCATCGACAATACTGCCCGATTAATTGAAACGGATGACAAGGAAGGACTGAAATCCACGCTAAGGGAATTTATATCCCAGGGACTGATCGGCGAGTGTAATGAATTAGGGCTTGATTCGTTGATACAGGAAATCAAGAATAACATTTATTAAAGGTATAAGTTTAAAATGAAAAATACAGGCAAAAGTCAAAGCTAAGGCCGGTTGGCAGCATTCTGTACAGATGCTAAGCCCCCCGGCCCCTTTATTTAATATGCTGAGCCATACGCAGAGCATGCAGGTTTATAGAACGTGCAGCTCTTTAGCTCCATGTTTAAATGCTGTCAAAATAGAAATAATTTGTATTTAGCATCGATATTGTGACATATGGATTTCCAAGCTTTTTCTTGACATCGAGAACTATCTTACGAAATGCATGGTAGTATACTTCTCTGTCTCTGCAAAGGACGGGATTTCGTGTTGCTATGATTCTTACCCCGATACTGTCCATGCCGCACCGATCTATGGTATCACATATTAACTCCATGGATTCGATTACTCCATTTATAAACACTCCGCATCCTGCTTCTTCAACTAATGCAGCTGCAATCCATAATTTTTTCACATCCGTTATTCCAAACTGCTTATCACCCACGCTGTAAAAATTCACAATATATCTTTCGGTTTCCATTCTGAACTTCCTTTTTCTAAAAATATATTTCCCCACAATCTAATTTATTCGGTAAAAAGGCCCGTACAGTTCCCGGGCCAGCCAAATTTATGGGTTTTTCTAAATAAATATGTAGTGCCAGTGTAAGAATATTACACTGACACATGGACAAATCAGGTTGCTGAGCAATTAGGTTACAATTCGGGTCACCGTAAATCCATCTGTTTTTTGAAGAATTGCAAACTGGCTGTAAGATGTACCGGATGATGAGTAGGAATCTGCTTCCTCAGTTTTACCAGGAGTATATACGTTGGCAGTTATCTTAGTAAGCAGACAAACGCCCCGGCTTCCGGCCGTCCAGCTTCCCCAGGGGGCTATTTCAAAATCATCGCTGGAACAGGCTGCATACTTCACTGTACCTTTTACAGTATAATTGGTGGAGTTCACTATATGAACCTTTGGATATGCCATAAATTTACTTCCTTTCCTTTTTTAGAAGCTTGTCAGGCTTCTAAAATATTATATGTTTATGGCTGACATTTGTGAATCCAAACGATAACCTGCACGCCCTGTGCACAGGTCACCGCCTTCAATACAAAAAACGCAGGATACCTTGCTGTTACAAGATTCCTGCGTTAAATAAAAAGAGCGCGAGACGGGATTCGAACCCGTTAAATCAAATACCCAAAAACCCTGTAACTGCAAGGAACCTTGTAATCACGGGACATGCAGCGCATATCATTTTACATCATTATGTTATAAAATACCCTTCCGCGTTGCATTTTACACCACCATGCAACACGGAAATGCAACACGAAAAGACAAGCGCACGAACAGAATGGCAGCCGATTTTGGCTGCCATTTCATTTTATTCTCTTTATTATAATTCAACCTCGTTTGCTTCCCAAGCCCTAAGGAGCTTAAGATTAGGTAAAATTTCAGGATCATTATAATATGCTTTTAATTCTTCAACAGAAGAATAAACACATTCACTATAATACGTTTCTCTGGTACGCGTATTTGATACAAGACAAATATAATTTTTTAGTTCTTTCAATTTACCATTAGTATCATATCCGTATCCCTTCCATTCTATCTCATCATCTTCGTAATTGTTATTTTTACATCCGTCTATAAATTCTGCTATAAATACAGTGGCTTTTGCTTTTTCTGCTTCCAGTACCGCAAACGCTTCTGCCTCTTCGTACGTGTTGAACCAAGCCGTTGAATCGCTGTCATAATTTTCATCTATCGATACTGCATATTTTTTAATCATATTCTTTTCTTCCTCCTTGATTTGTAGGGTCTAATTTGATATTATCTTTATAGATGGGGGAGCGGTGGCAAGCCCGCCCTCCTCTGTTTTCCTTAAAGCCTATTCTGTAGGCTTTTTTATTGCTGTCTTTCGGCTTCTTTGATTACCTTTTCAATAATCTCTTTTGCTTTATCTACGTTTCCTGTTTCCATCAATGCTTGTATCGAGTACAGTAATGTCAAAAGTTCAAGTCTTGTCATTTCTTCCATTTTTACCTCCTCTCTCCTCTTGCCCGGTAACTCGTTAAGGACTTGCCTTCCTTAACTATCTTTAGTATACACTATTTTTTATATAATGTCAATGTTTATTTATATCCTTTTTTATAAAATATAAATGTATTAGTGTATTTTATATAATTTTTATATTATAGGTTCTCCAGTTTCTTTATCAATAAAAGATATCTTTAATTCTGCTCCAAGAGCCTCCGCAACCTTTTCAAGTTCTGATATTTTAAAGGTGTTCCTTTTATATTTGTTATTCATGTTCTGCGGGGTTTGCCCGGTTCTGCGGGCAAGTTCTGCCTCCGTGATATTTCCTCTTTTCACTCTGCAAAGGTTAATATATTCTCTAACATCTGTATGCATATGATATTCCTCCTTTTTTATATAATAAATTCTTTTTTATAATTTGTCAATTATATAATTGATATTATATAAAATATTTTATAAAAAAGTGTTGACAGTATATAAAAAAAAGTGTATACTTCAATCAGAAGCCAAGGATAACAACAAATTTAACCCGCCCCGGAGGTTACGAGGGCAGAAAGGAAACGGAATGAAGTTGATGGATCTTTTGAAATTAATGAACAAAAATGATTTTGTATATTTAGGAGTTGAGGTGTGCGGCATGCAGTTTGAAACAAAACACAGTGTTGATTTTTTTATTGACAATGCTGATATTTTGAATGACAAGGAGATTTTAGGAACCTATCTTGAGGATGGTAATTTTCACATAAGACTTGAAAAATAGAATTTTCACCGCCCCGGTCCGGGAATAGGCCGGGAGAAAGGAAAGAACCGTGTATAAATATATGAATTTTTCGACCTACTTAATTCAAATGACTGGCTTGTCGATCTATGATTTCTCGGTATTGACATGGGGGCCATTCACAAGAGAAACAAACGAAGAGGATGTCAAAGAATATCTTGATGAATGGCTCGAATACGGGCCATCAGAAGAGTTAAGAGAAAAAGCGAGAAATGATCTCGCGGAACGTGGATATATAGAAATGGGAGTATAATTTTCCTGCCTCGGAATAAGCCGGGAGAAAGAGAGAAAAATAATGAGTAGCTTTGATGAATCAATGGCCTATGTCAAAAGATTCCAGGCCCTTATTGAATTTTGTGATAACATGGATACCGACGGGCTTAGCCCACTTTACAATCTTCTTCTGTTTGGCGAGAAATTAAACGAAACGCCTTACAGAAAATCATCAATCCGGTATACAGATTTGCAGCTTGTTCTGAATAAATTCAGGGCGGCGTACAATCATAAAGCATAGTCAAAATAAAAGGGCGGCGACATAAGGGGAGAATAAATCTCCTGTGGCACCGCCCTGTGATTTGTTAATATAACCGAGTAACTTTATTTTTATCCTTTAAGCAACGCCGCCCAGGTCTTAGCCCCGACGGTCCCCGGATAATTAACCTTAACCCCGGCGTCATGCTGGAACTGCGCCACGGCCGCTTCGGTGCCAGAACCGAAGATACCATCCACACCATTGGTGCTGTACCCACGGGCTACCAGGAGCTGCTGAAGCGTCTTGACGTATCCGCAGTTATGTCCTTTTACCAGCGACGGCAACGGGATGTCTAAGTCCAGGATGCATTTATGCGGGTCTACTGCATCGGAGTAGTCAATCCACTTCGGCCGGCCCCAATGTGTCCAGCCAGCACCATACATGCTTTTATGCTGATAGTTGGCTGCGGAACTTGCCATTTCTGCCACCGTACCGTCGCCCAGGTAAATCCCGATGTGGTACATCCGGCCGGAGCTGTTACGTTTAAACACCAGACATACCTTGTCTGACGGCAGGCCGCCGATTACACCTTTTTGCACGCAGGCATTATAATAGCCATGTGCGGTGTCATCATAGCCAGACAGCGGCATCATAAATCCGGAGCAGTCCGCAGCCATCTTGCCGGCGCCGGTTGCCAGCTTGTTATTGTAATAGGACAATGGATACGACGCGGAGCCATAGTCACGGTACAGACGGTTAATGAGAGCCTGTGTCAGCGGTTCCCCGTTCGCGCCCCATACATATATCCAATCTTTGGCAGCTAGGGCATATTCTTTTACTTCTTTTTGTGTTTTCATGATTACCTCCAATTAAAAGGGGCGGCCCCGCAGGACTGCCCTATGTACTGTTGTTGCGACGTCGCAACGCCGGCGTCACCCTGCCGGCCGGAAGATAGACGGATCACCTCCCTCTATGCATGCTTGTCACCCTGTCCATAATCGTTGCTGTCAATCTTGTCCTTTAAGACCGCGATGTATTTAAGCAGCCAATCCGGCACCGCAGCGCCCATTCTGCCAGCGTTTTCAACGATAGATAGTAATTCGTTCAGCAAGTACCAAACAGCCACCAGAAGGCCGAAAAATGCGTTTGTCGGCATTGCAATTCCAAGGCTTCCAGATACCCTAGCTATTACATAATCAACTACCATCGCCACAGCGATCACGCACAGATAACCAACTTTTTTGATGATACCTTTAGCCCCTTTTTTACTGCTCCATCCATATCTTTTGTCATCCGGATGGTCAATAGCTTCTGTTTTGCTGGCAAGCATGCCCGTGATATAGTCTAAGACCATCATCCCCATTAAAACGCATAATACGGGGTACAGGATTCCCAGCCTGTCACTTAAAAAAGCGCCGGCCGCCGCCAATGCTCCCTGAATTGCAATTACATATTCTTTTTTCATTGTCTATCTCCTTTACTCCGCCGGATTCTCTTTCAGCCATTTTTCAACCTGTGGCCGCCACCACGTCTGTACCTCTTCCAGCGCCATTTCTCCTGCCCTTATTTTTAACCCGTAAAATTTTCCCATTATGACATCCCTCCTGCTTGTTCTGCCAGTGTTCCCGCCAATGTGGCTACATCATTGATGGCCCCGTCCTGCACCTGCTGCCCCGCTTCAACCGCTGCCACTTTTTCTTCAAGCCGTTCCACGTCTGTTTTAGGGCGCAGGCTATAAGTTGTCAGTACCTTACCGTCGGGTGCCACCACGGACGTTTCAGACACCAGCACAAGGTCGGTATAGGTTCCGACTGTCAGCCCGGCGCCGTTTTTAATCTGCACTTGCGACAGGTTGTCTGGCCTCAACTGCTGCCAGGTCGCCAGCATGGCAGCGCGGTCAACGGATGCGACCTGCAAGGCCCCCAAGCTAGCTCCGGCCTCCAGGGCGATCTCTGTACCGTCTTTTAAAATCAGTTTGTCTTTGTTCATTGTCTATCCTTCTTTCTTTTTTATTTTTTGTATATAAAAAGAGCCCTGAAGGACTCTTGAATTTTCTGGTTAAATGGCGATCTGTATAAATGGCTAAACGTGACACGCTTGGATACGGGTAACGATGTAAACGACCTTCCCAGCCCATCCTTGGCCTATTCCTATTCGACGGCATCCCATGCGCCGTTTGATGGCATCAGTGCTAATATCCTTACAATAGGTATAGATGGTTACAAAGCCCAAATTGCCTTTGGAGTATCCAGGGATAGCGTACAAGTGAAAGTACGAACTTCGTACGATTTTGTTTGGCAGGGATGGAGAAGCGTTACGTTATCTTAAACAACAATGCAAAATGGCGAGAGTTTTATTGTCAGGGATGGAATACGCGGGAATGATGGCCTTAACAACATTGTTGTCCCTGGGTATTATCAACTTAGTTCATCGGCCTCCAATAGTGTCGCCAATCCGGCTTTCAGAAGTACATCTATTGTTGAAGTAATCACAACAGACTCGTATATTGTCCAAAGACAAACCGGGCCAAGTGAATCTAAGTATCGTTTCAGGGATTCTAATAGTAATTGGGGGGCCTGGTTATAATTCAAATCGTAATAAAATGGCGAGATGTCTTATTTCAAAGCATATAAATTTACTGATAGTGATGTTCTTGATAATGACATTAAAACTGCTATTGGCTGGTATATAAATAATGCAATTGATAAAAAAAGGCATTCTTTTATAATCACGTTAGAACTTACAAAAGGGAGTACCTTTTCAATTTTGGGTATGACTGCCCCTACTCCATCCTATTGTGCTGCCCAGGTATTTTCTTACGCACTCCCAGTCCCATTATACGGAATCCGCAATAACGGAACATGGACTTGGAAGTAAAATGGCGAGGCTATTAAATGCATGTTTGGAATATCAGATCGAGATTTAAATAATGCCACACATCCGGGGATATATTTAGTAGACTTTGGTGCTTCCAGTGTAAAAAACGGACCAGATACAGGAGAATACTTTACGGGGGCGTTATTTATTATTAGCTCTGGCAATTTTCTAATTCAGTTGTTTTTTGATGGCAACCAATATTTTCGCAAAAGATTTTATAATTCCTGGACTGCTTGGATTAAAACCACTCGTGATTTGTAATCATTAAATGGCGATCCATTGATGGGCGCCTACATACAGAACAACGTTATAACGGAATGGCTAATAAGTCGACACGCATCTTGTGGGTTTATATCTTCATCAAATTCTAGTATTAATTTTCCGGCTAGTGCGACACATTTTTTTGTTGCAGTTACGGATTTTTGGTCAATAGGAATAATTGCTTTTCCGTATGGCAAAAACGAAACGACCATCTATTTAGGGCAATATGACAAAGGCGGCAAAACATGGCGTTGGATAGCAAAGTAAAATGGCGAGTTGTGTTACCGTTTCACGTCAAACGTGTCCGAAAACCCGATGGATACCTTTAAAAAAAATTGGTCAGCTTTGCCTGAACTTAAAACTTCTATTGGTGCAGTGGCAAATATAAATTTTGCCGCAGGTTTCATTGTTTATAAACACTCTGCCAATTATGGTGCAGTATATATGTTTTCGTACAGTGACGCTTATCCAGTTCCGATGTTTGCTAGACTTGTAAACGGCACATGGATTAGTCCATAAATCGTAATCCCGCCGAATCCAAAATAACAATTTAGCTGAGAAAATCTTACAAAAATCAGGGCGAAAGAACCTCTTTTTTGATATTGTAGAGATATCAGGAAGGAGGTTTTTGAGTGTTAGAGGAAATGTTGATGAATGTTGTCCAGGCGATGAGTAACTGTCTGGACGAAGAACAGTTGGATAAGCTTCAAAATGTGCTTTATATCCAGTTCCACGATAAAAAAATTGTGGAAGAAAAAAACGAGCTGCAGGCAACTGGAACGGATAGCGATACTGCTAAAATTAGGTTGTTTGTTGCCAGTAAAAAAGTATCCGGCCGACAGAACAATACACTGGCCCAGTATGTAAGGGAAATAAGCAACTGCCGAAACGCCTTGAATAAAAATATCGAGGACATTACAACGATGGATTTGCGGTGGTACTTTGGGATGTTACGTGAACATAATAATATTAGTATGGTGACGCTGCAAGGCCGGATGAGGTATCTTAATAGCTTCTGGACGTTTTTGCAAAAAGAAAACATGGTATCGGAAAATCCGATTGCCAGAATAGAGAGTTTACGTATTGAAAGTACTATAAAACAAGCCTTTTCGGCCAAAGAGATAGAGGCATTGAGACTGTCATGTACCCGCAGCCGGGATAGGGCGTTGATTGAATTTTTATATGCAACTGGTGTCAGAGTGAGTGAGCTTTGTAGCTTAAAGGTAGGCGATATTGATTTATATAAACAGGAGTTTAAAGTCATGGGTAAAGGAAGAAAAGAGAGGCATTTGTATGTGTCGGATGTGGCGTGCTTTCATCTTTTCCGATATTTTAAGGACCGTATGCAAAGAGAAGGATTAACAGTTGATGAACTGGCCGAAAGGCCCTTGTTTGCGGCCGTGAAAAAGCCGTATACGGGTATAACAGTGGCTGGAGTGCAGTATCTGGTGAAGCAGTTGGGGAAAAAGGCAGGAGTCGGAAATGTGCATCCACACCGGTTCCGTCGGACCTTTGCGACCGACTTGCTGAATCGCGGAATGCGAATCGAAGAAGTAATGGTCTTGATGGGCCATACAAAAATAGAGACGACACTGATTTATTGCAATATAAAACAGGATAATGTCCGAGAGAGTTATCGTAAATATGCCGCATAGATAGATGCTCAAGAGTCATTTTTTTAGTCAGCCGAGAGGGTGGCTTATTTGGCATACCAAAAAACAGGATAGGTGACATAATGTTTTTTGCGGCTGGGGACAAGCGATGAAAAACAGGCAAATTTGCGTAAGGTTTTGGCAGTTAAATTGTTATTTTATATAGCTATAAGTGATGCGAGATTATAATTTTTAGTCCATCCATTAGCATCTGCAACCAGTATATTAGTATCAAGATTAAGGGTAAGGTATACTTTTTTAGTTTTCGCATCTGCTATGACAATATTATTATTGGCATAGTACATCACAGCCATCTGCACCGTTTTATTTTCTATCTCGCCATTTAACTTAGTAAGCAGATTCTCAGCTGCAGTAAGTCGATCCCCTAGTGCCTTACCCATCGGACCGGACAGAACTGTGGATGTATCTGTTGCCAGAAGGTTATTTACAATCTTAGCAGCGTCAATTTTGGCCGAATCGAGAGACTCCAGGGCTAAGATTGCCGCGTTCGCTGCATCCGTGACACGCTTTAGTGCTTGCTCCGCGTGATTTAGATTTGTTTCGTCCAAATCCGGCTCCGAATTATTTACATATATTGTTGGGACATAAGTTTCAATTGGATTTATGTTTATACTCATATTTCCTCCTTATTCAAATTTGACAGAATGTAAAAACAATTTAAAAGTGTCAACCGTAAATGATACGAACAGACTCAAATAAGCGCTTCTTGATAGCGCATTAACATTTATCTCCATAGTTCTAATCGTACCCGAAGTATCTTTTTTGGTAATCTCCACTGATTGTGATGCTATGCTCAAACTATCCACGGCCTGGTATCTTATATTTTTTTCACGCGTAATAAATGCTTCGAAAAATGTTGTCGCGCTTCCAGGCATGTAGACTGAATATTCAATCACTAATTTATTTACATATGTCAGGTCAATCGGAGCATTAAAAACGGAATAAACCATGTTTCCACCACTGCTCCCCAACTTAATGGCGTGAAATTCCATATATTTTCTATCTTCTATCCTATCTGCCTTATAGCTTCCATAATCGTAAGCAATGTAGTCTGATATGGATTGCCCTGGAGCGAATGTGCCACGATAGTAAAAAGTCTTTGGGTCAGTTACAATATATCCTTGCCAGGAGCCTGGTCCTACCCCACCTACATACTCCCCCAGTTTAATATTTTCTGGTAAAAGATTAGTAAGTTTGTCAACGACGATATTTCCGGTCATGTAGACGCCATCTGTATATACCGTAATTTGCTTACTCCCCGGCGTAACGTGTGTTTCTTCCATCGTCGAGATACTTTGTCGTACTTCTCCGCCATCATATTTTCCGGCCGGAAGAGTCAACCTTCCATTCAAATCAATATACAGCGTCGGCGAACGCCGATCCTCCATCTCCCCCGCATGCACCTGGCCGTCGGGTCCCACATATAACTTGCCTTTCAGGACGTCGCCAGGCTTCACATTTAATTTCTCAAAGTCCGCGCTCTGTATAATCATGTCAAGTAATCCATCCGCCATACTTCATCACTCCTCATCCGGAAAGCCCTGATAGGTTCCAACAATATCTCCCACCGGCACACCATCCTTGATTACCTCTGGCCGCAGGTTCTCGACGCTCATTATGATTGTGTTGGATGTCAGCACCTTGCCAATGACGTTTAACGTAATCCCTCCGGCTCCTGGGTCGATCGTCTGTCCCGCTTCCGTTTTAACTCCCGTTTGTCGAAACACATCTTCGCCACCATGATACCCGGGTACGATGTTGTATCTCTCGTTGATCGCCATATCCTTTGTGATTGCAGGTATTACCGGCATAGCACCTTGTTGGGGCTCTTTGCTGCCGGCACCCAAAAACTTTATCGGCTGTTTAACATCGGCCGGAACCGCAGTCAGGCCAGAATTGTCGAAACCAGCTCCATGCTTTAATAAGACTCCATCAGCCATTACTTACCCCTTTCGCGGACACTGTAATACTAGTTCCAGGCTTTTTGCTGTAACAATATGCCGTCACCCTTCCGTTTCCGGATGCGATGCGATCTATGTAGCCCCAGGCCAGTTTCTGGGCCTCAACAGTCACGTTGCTTAGGGTTCCAGTCAGACGCAGGCCGTATACCGGTGTGTCAGACTCTTTTATCCCTGCAAAAGAAACTGTCTGCGTATACGGCGCCGTGCTGCTCCATCCGGAAGCAGAAAACGATAGCAACGTCTCCCCCACAAAGGCTCCGACCTGTGTCTCCAGGTTTTGGATGTCTTCCATAATCTCACTTCGGAACGCCGTATTGTCCTTATCAATAGCGTTGACTGCTCTATTGGTGGCGTTAAAATCATCAGCCGAAAAAATATCTCCCTCCTGCGTGTAGACAGTGACATCGCGCAGAGATATAGTTCCGTCTTCATTCTGGACCGTCTGATATTTTCGATTTCCCTGATAGATATCATTCTTGTAATTTTCTTTCAGACTCACAGCTTCACCTCCCTATTTCCCAGCGCCCGGGTGCCAACCTTAAAATCAAAATGCTGCATCCCCGGAGAAGACCGTTCTACCAGTACGCCAATGTCATGGATAATCTGTTCGATAAAGTTTGCCTGGTAGATAGATGTATATGTGATACGCTCCGGCGTCTGCGGCGTACTGGGCAGCGTGTAATAGGCTGCCCGGATTGCCGCTATGTTCTTCCGCAGGCGTTCCATCTCGCTGTCAGTTCGACGGTCCTCCGGATGCCAGTTAACCTTGTTGTGGGTCGCATTTCGATATCCATACTGGTTTAAGATGTGGGATACCCACTTGATGGCAAGCTCAATCCGATTTAAGTCCTGGTAATCAATGTAGGCCTTCGTGGTCATCTCCTGGATATCCTGCACCGTTCTGTCATATATAAGGTTGTCTATATACTTACTCATGGATGGTTACCTCCGCGCGGATTTCTCGCAGGCTGAATTGATAGTCAATGCTTTCCAACGTCCCGGTTCTTCGGCCATCATAGCCGGTATCAACGCCTACCACCTGGCCAAGCACCTTATCCGTCAACAGCACATCACCGACCACATTTTCCGCCCTTTGATAGTAGTCGTATACCCGGTCTAATATCTCTTGGGCGTTCCCGGAGTGTACCAGCGTTGCCTCTGGTACTTCCTTGATATTTTTGTTGAAGGCAATGTTTGGGTTCTCCCGCAGCACCGATGACGTCATATGGTTGTACTTCTTCCCGGTCAGCACTACCACTGCACCGGTTCCGGCCACAATGGCATAGTTAGCATTGCTCTCTATGATTTCCCCGCCGGTAATAGACAGGCTGTGGTGTGGATCAGAAAAGATAATCTCTGCCCTGCCAGATAAAACATCGTTGTACAGTTCCTCCACCTCCTGCGTCGGCTGCCAGGAGTGAACGGTCAGCCGCACACCAGTAACCACATCGTTATGCTCCAACGTCAGACCGTCAAAGGTATCGGCAGTGGAAAACTCCCCACTTACCGCTGTCTGCTGTGGATAGATTAAGACTCCATCATAGTTTGATGTATCGACCACGGCGCCAGCCGCAAAAGCCAGCTGCACAAGCGCATTGTGTTTGGTCGTGTAAGGGATGTACCCGTGAAGGGGAATAGCCGCCAGGGAGTCGTCCAAAAGATAGTTGAAATCCTCGCCGGCGAACAGCTCCTCCAGCACGGCTCCCAGCTGCTGTCCAGTGTAAATTCCACCGTGGTACTCGCTGCCATCCAGGACTCCGAGGGCGTCGTGAGTGTCCATGTAGTAATCCGTCTTGTTTTTTCTAGCCCCGTTTTTCAAGTAAAAGCTCCCCAGCCGGCGTCCATTGAAGAACAGGTTCAGCTTCTGCTTCTTCTGGAAATCAAACGGGATGTTAGAACGTGTCCGGGCCGTGAATGTCATGGTGTTGGTGCTGACATTTTCAGAAATGGCGTTGATTTCCTGTTGGCAGGAAATTTCGCTGATTTCATCCCCGAAAAACTCCCTGTAGATTCCGTAATCGATTCGGGTCACAAATACCGGCCGGCGTGGCCTGGATGTCTCAAGGAAGGCGATTACAATCTTGTCATAAGACTGCACATAGTTGCTACAAAAATACCGTTCCGAATCCGGCGCGAACTCCATGGACGACAACAGTTTTCCGTCTGCATACCATTGCACATTAATTTTTGTACAATAATCACCTGACATCAAATTGAATGTAATTAAGATACCAACCGAAGTAAATTTCTGGCTGAATAGGATGGTCAGCTCCGGGTTACTTACCTTCCGCTCCGACGTTTTGGCCGGAAAAAAGAATGGTGCCGGCCGAAGCCCGGGCCGTGGATGCAGACCGACTGTGGTGTACGTGTGCGAAAACTGCCGGTCTTCCCCGGACAGTTCACCGCTGATATATCCATAATCGGACGCATTATCCGGGAAGTTGACATATTCCCCGTTCAGCAGGGCGAACCGCGGCGCGCAAATGGAATACCCCGGATAAGTCAGGTCATCTCGCTTCAGGTCCGGGAATTCTTGCCGGACGGTCGTTGCCCGGGGATATAATTTCTTCCCCGGATACAGCCCCTTCCTGGGCCGCAGGCCAATGTCAATCACCTGCGGCCGACTGTGTTCCTTGGCATACGGGGCTACGTCGTCATATACAATTTTGGGCCCTTCGCCATTTTCGGTAACATCCGATAATATGGTCTGTTTTAGAAACATCTTACGGCCTCCTTTGCGGCGCCATCGCCACGAAATACACAGACAAGCCGCTCCACAGATTCTTTCCATCAATGCGTTTCAGGCTGTCCTTCCCCTGCGTTACGTAGGCCTTAAACTCCAGTGTTTCCTGACCATATGGGAAAATCATTCGGTGGGACTCAACCGGGGCGGAGATAATATTGTAAAACGTGTCATAGTCCGCCCGGTGTTCCGACTCCGGTTCGACTTCCAGCGTGTAGTTGTAAAACGTTCCTGCAACATCCCTATGCATACTAAAGTCCTGCGTGCGGCCGGAGTTTTCCGTGTCAGTGACCGAGAATCCGCGCTCTAGTTTAATGACGTTAACGCGAAGTTCAACGCCATCAATTGAAAATATGCTTTCTCTCATGCTTATCCCTCCGTTACCAGTCGAACACCGACACGCTGCTTCTGCTCGTTGTTTAGCTTATATACCGCACGGCCAAGACGCTGTCGGTCAAGATACATATTTACTTCTATCTGACGATTTCCTCCGTCTCCTCCCATGTACTTAGCCATTACGTTGTCCAGTGCCTGTTCAATCGTCGATAACGGCGAGACAACCTCCGTCTCACGGTTGTTGTCCCCCAGGATGGCCGCAAACTCTCCAGCTCGGGGCGGTACCACGGTTCCGGTTGCCAATCTAGGCACTTTATAGTTGCTGACAGCTCCAGTTCCATAAGCGCTATATGCCCCATATGCCCCTGATGAACGACCGCTTGATGCACGTTTTCCTGCATTTACAGCTATTGTTGCAGCAACTATACCAGCAGCCAAAGCACCAGCAACTAAAGCAGCTCCAGCCGCTCCTTTAACCGCACCAAGTGCAACGGCCAGAACAGCCACTGCTGATGCTGCTGCTAAAATTCCACTTACTACTTTTTCAGAAGGAGACATATTGCTCCAGTTCTTTGCGAGAATTGCAATCACGCTTATAATTCCGGTAATCGCCAGGGTCAACGCTCCAAATTTTAGTCCCGTTGTGACCAACTTCGTTACTATGGACATCAGGTCAATTCCGAGAATCCCTAGTATCTGGCTTAGTACCTGAATTTTAGCCATCATTGTAATTATTCCGGATATAAATGTCGTAAACTTCCAAGCTGCAAAAAATGAGATAACAACTATTGCTATTGCTTCTAAAATTTCTTTGTTATCTCTCGCCCAACCTGAAAACTTCTTCAACCATTCTACAATTTTTTCAATCGCCTTGATAAATACCTCTCCTGTCCATTTCCCGAATGGTTGTAAAAATTCCTCCCACAGCCATATTGCCAATGGCTTCAATGCCTCTAAAATGGAATCTAAAGCATCCAGTGCTGCTGAAATTAAATCAAATGCTGCCGGAAGACCATTTTCCAGCCCCCACTTGGCAAGTGGAAGGAGAACGTCCTTCAATAGCCATAACAGGATATCCCCTATTTTGCTTACAATTGGCCGACTTGAAACCAGAATCCCGTCAAAAGATTTCAGCAGTGGTGAAAAATCCAGCGTAGCTGACCATATTTTAATCTCCCCGGTTGCGTCGCGGAAGAATCCGGTCACCTCCAGGAGAAGGTCACCCAGATGACGCATAATAAGCAGCCCTGTATCCCCGCTTTTCCATGCCTGGTCAAGCCCATCTGCAAGGTTCCCGACTGTAAATAGCAAGTTGGAAACCGAAATAAGGAGATCGTCTGTAACTGCTTTCCCGTACCCTTCCTTGTCCCAGACCGTTATAAAGGTTTTTCCTACATCGCCGCCCAGATTTTTCAACTGATTAAGCGCAAACTTGGCGGATGCAATTACTGTCGATCCGTTCTCGTCCCAAGACTGCCGCATCGGGTCGAATAGACCTGACAGCACTCCTTTAACTGTCTCAGCAAAATCCTTGATATCAGCCTCAATTTCGACTGTTTCAAACATCTGGTCCGGTGTCGGAGGTTTGTAAGCATCTGTATCTACTTTTCCGCCCTGCGCCTGAATTAAATCATCAAAAGCAAAAGCAAGCTTTTTTGTTGCCTTTTCTTTCTCTTTCAGCTCGTCGTTCGTTTCCTTTAAGGAGCCTGCATAATCCTCCTCGACATCCACGGCCTTTACAAAGGTGCTTTTTCCGGTCAACGCCGCGATGAACTGCCCGGCGTAGGTGGCCCCGGTGGAAAGCAGGTCTATCATTTGTTTCAAGGCCGGTGCAGCTACCTGTAGAAGTGGCGCAAAGGCTGTTGAAAAGCTGTTGTTCAGCCGTGTATTAGCCGACATCAGAAGGGATATGCTTTTGTTCGTTTCATCTGAATACCTGGCTAAATTCTGGAAGCCTTCCTGCGCCGATTTGATGGCGGCTCGCAGTGACATTCGGATAAGCATCAGTTTAAACATGTTGGACAACTTCAGGACGCTCTTTGTCAGTGGGATTGCTTCTTTCCGCACCCGCTTCATGGAGCCACCCATCTTGTTGGCAGACTTACTGGCCTTTTTCTGTGTGTTGTCCACCCCCATCAGGGATTTTTTATAAGCCTCAGCCGCCTTTTTGGCCAATGCAAGGCCCTTGTATGCCTTGTCATACTCCGGGTCTCCCAGGCCAAGCCCTTTTTGCTCCGCATAATACAGAGCATCCTGATAACGGTCCACTTCGTCCTGTAATGTCCTTGCCTTCGTTCTTGCACTGTCCATCGACGCGCCGGCACGTTGGAAAATTGCCACAATGTTATCCGGAAAGTGCTTAAAGGACTCCACGGCGATAAGCAAAGAGTCTTTCAGCCCTACAACAGAATTTTCCTCTTTCTGGGTTTCGGCCGTTACGGTAGCCGATGCCTGCCTTGCCGATTCCTCCAGTTCCCGATTTTTCGCAATCATAGCATCGACATCTTGTCCGTAAATATTGTACCGCTTCCCATCATCCGGAATGGTAGACGCAGAGGCATTGTTGTTTGTAATCGTTCCTGTAAAAGTCGCGGCTTTCTCCTTCTGAAGTCGCTCCATCTCTTCTCTTGCTTTTCTGGCCGACTCGGCCACCTCATCCACCTGTCGGGCCGTCGCCGCTGCGGCAGAACCGGAAGACGAAAAGGCCTTATCCATTTTTGTTGACAGGTTATCAATCGCCGCCGTAAGTTTTTCCGCTGCCTTTAGAAGGCTGCCTGTGCCTTCTTCAAATCCATCAGTATTAATTTTCGTATCAAACTTTAAACTTCCGTCAGTTCCGCCAGCTGCCATACTATCACCTCGCCTCCGGGCATAAAATAAGACGCCTGTTCAGCGCCTTAACCCAACAACTTATTCCAATAATCAATTTCTTCCTGCTCCTCGGCCGTGTATTTCTTTTTCAAATCACACAAGGCCTTGTTATTTCGGTAAAATTCCTGCTCCCACTTCTCTAGCTTCTTTCCCTTGGCTCTTTTCTGTCGAATGCCAAGGACCATAGAAAAAGTCCCGTCGTCAATCTCCATAAAATAGCCCATGAACGTCCACCAGTGCATGTACTCCACAGCCCTGACCTCTCGGCCGGCCACCTTGTTGACCGCAGGGAATACCAGGCTCTCGTCCTGCTCCCAGTCCATTACTTTGACCGGAGGCCGCTTATCATCCTCCTGCTGTCCGCAATCCAGAAACCACAGCCCCTGCTTAATTGCTTCTTCCGTTGCTTCCATCGGTATGCTGTCCAGGTCTTCATATAGAATCATCAGCATTACATCATATTTCTCAGCCGGCTGCAGCTCCGGGTCAGCGAATGCCTGCATGATGACCAGCATATCCCGGAAATCTGTCCGGATTTTTCGCTCTTCACCGGCCACCTCCAAGGTCGTCGGAAGCCGGCCAATCATTTTCTATACCCCTTCGTGTACTTCTCAACCCGGGCTTGGCTGGCGGCACTGGCAGCCAAGAATTCTTCTGTCTCTTCTTCTATGATTGGCATTGCAGACAATAGGAAAGCTTCGAAAAGAAACAACTTCTCTTTTCCGACAATGCACACGGGCGATTGTCCAGCGAAAATTGTGTCATAGACATCGGCATTGAACACATAGTTCAACTCGCGGCGAAGCATATCTTCAAAGCTTCTCAGTTCGGCGGATGTTTCTTCGTCCTCTTCTACCAGTGTTCCATCCGGATTAAGTGCGATTGTCTTTAAGCTCCCTTCCCATTCCTGAATGCGTTTCTGTGCCTCCTCAGCACGCACTCGCATGTTCGGGTCACCAGGGTTAAACCGGATTACCCGGTTTTCGTCCCCATTGATACAAAATGACTTAAATCCATCATCAAAATTAATACTGCGCATACATTGCCTCCTTATGCTCCGACCCCAGAATCGGCTGTAAATGTCTTTGTAGCAAGTACAAACTTGCCACTAACCCTGTTTCCAGTGTGGTGCACATTAAATGGAATCTGATACCCCGTCGTATCTCCGCCATAGCTGGACACTTCGATGATGGCATCCTCCTTGTAGGCCACATAGGTACCTTCCGCTGATTCAACTGGTTCCCAAAGATGCACCTCCACCACACTGGTCTTAAGTTCATCCAGCGTTTGACGTTTGTCTACAATGGCCTGCAGCCGTACAAACAATGGGTCTCCGACTTCTGCGTAATATGGATCCGTGGAAGCCTGTGGCTGATAGCTGTCAAGGGTAACCGATGTCTCACCCAGAATATTATTTTTGGTCTCCACGTTTGCATTCATTTCTACCGTGTATTCTTCCAGATCTTTCCCAAGTCGGGAATATTCGGCTTTACTAGCCGATGGAAGCGCAGAATCAATATAATGTGCCATAAATTTTCGTTTGATTTTACCCGTTACATCTGGCATTTATAATTCCTCACTTTCTATTTTGTATTGGGCGTATATCTGTATCTGATACATAACGCCCTGCTCTATGGTTTCTCCCATCAGTCCCATGCTCATGGCATTGGCCGTGGTCGCTTTCATAAATTTCCCCAGAAACTCCCGATTCTCCACCGTGCCGGATATGCCATCCTCTTCCGGCAGTCGTTCCAGCCAGTAAGCCAGCTCCAGGAGAAAATTACTGTTGGCCAACCGGTTATAATCTGTAAATGATTGGCCAACCGCATACATGACAAAATTATGCTGCCGTATCTGGTTTCCCAGCAAATCCTCCTTGACCAGGCTGTCTCCGGTACTGGACAGGCCATAATTGACCGGAGAAGGATCCGTAAAATCAATGTGGATATCATCGCCAGCCAGAAACTCTGATATCTTCGGATATTCCGTCAACTTCTGTCGCATAAAATCTATAATTGTCATTATTTTCCCCCTCTGTCTATCTTGGCCTGCGCCGCCTGGATGATATCTCCCCTATGGTCAGCTTTCATGCGGTCAAACCACTTTTTCCCACGCATCGGCGCGCCTGCATAAGTCAGCTCTCGCTCCGTCGGTACTTTAATTTCATTTTTCTTTGCCCAGGAGCTGCCTGTCGTCGGAGACACGTACAATATACCTTCGTGCAAATAATGGGCATATGGTCCCGGAATGTCTATCTGTCCGGAGCCAATGACGGTGGACAGTACCATCATGTGTTCCAATTCTCCTGCCTGACGGCGCGGCATATAATCACCCATATACCGCATAGTCTCGCTGTCTATCACCTTCTGCACTGGTCCGCCTGGCTGGATTCCGTGGTTTTTCAGGATAAAGTTTGTTGATTTAAGCTCCAGACTTCCGTTAAACATCTCGCCGCCTCCTTACTTACAGGACAGCTCATAATGCTGCATCGACTCGCTGCCATACAACCGCTCATCCACCGTAGTTACCGTTAGCAGCTCATGCGCTGCTTTTAAGGCCGCCAGTGACTTTGACATGGCCTCCTGGCTGTTACAGTCAATCTCGTCTGTAACAATTCCCTTGATAACAAGGTCTTTCCCCTGTGTGGGCTTGACCGGCTCCACCAGGCTTTCCAGAGGAATAACCAGAAGTACGGAGCAGGCGTTCCGCTGTCCGGTCTTCAGGAAGGTGGCCTGCTCCACATCCTCCCAGTACACTCCTCCAACAGGGAACCTGGTGTACTTCTCGTTCTTTCCTTCCTTGCTGTACAGATACAGCGTGCAATCTGCGTTGGTATACATATTACACCCCCTGATAACACAGACCGGTATCAGCCAGCCACTTCATGATGATTTCCCGCTGTTCCCGGCCGGAAGCTGCAGCTAACTCCTGGGCGGAACCGAAGCTGACAGAGTAGGTTCCAATCCTCTCGGCAGTCTTCCCGCCAGATTCTTTCTGCTGTTTCTCCCGCCGGCATTCCGCCTCGGCCAGTTCGCAACAGCACATCTGCACTTCTTCCGAAGCCTCTGACGCATCTTTCAGGCGGTTGAATGTGTACTGGTCAATCAGCTGACTGGCCTGACGGGCGTAAAATGGGAAGCCGGTGCTGATGACAGGCTTTCGCCCCAGGAGATATTTCTCTGTGTAAAACGTTTCGTCTGCGTATACCATCAGCACACCTTCCTTTCTACTGCTTAATCAGTGTAACCGTCTTTGCCACAGCTGCCGCTTCCACGGTTACAGTCTCAGTGATTGTGCCATAACCAGTCTTCTTAATCTTCGCTGGATATGTTCCTGCGCGGAGGTTAAACTCTGCCACACCGGATTCATTAGTTTTAATTCTAGATCCATTTACATCTACAATCGCGCCTGCAATTGCTACAGGTGATGTCTCATTGTCTTTTACTGTAAATGTAACTTTCTGGGTTGTTACAGCTGTAGACGGCTCCAGGTAAGCAAATGGACACCCTACACGGTCTTCATCCATTCTTGTGGCCGGGTTTGGAAGCGCCCATCCCATACGGAATACGATACGCAGTGCAACCATATCCTGCTGCGCCAGGTTATAGACGATTTCTTTCGTGGTCGGGTCCTGAATAACGCCCTGGTCAAGAATCTTCACCGTCACGTCCTGACGGATGGAATATACCGCCTGCTTGAAGTCACCAACAATCAGCTGGGCGATAGTATTGTCATAAGCACCGTTCTGCGGGAAGTACATCGGTGCCCCATCCAACGCATAGTTTGTTGAACCCTGCATGTCAGATTTAAAAATCAGGCTGCCGTCCGTTGCCCGGATACCCCTCAGTTTGGCCCTCATACTCATGGCGGCCAGGGCACCGGTAGCCATGTAACCGTCATCCTCGACTTTGGAAATAACGCCTCCTTCGCCCAGGAGCAGATTGTAATAATCTGGACTGGATCCGACTGCCACATTATTTCCCGCCTGTCTGGCCAGTGTGATGATATCGTTCTGCCAGTTACGCGGACGGTTCACGCCGAAAATAATAGCGCTGTCCACTCGCTGGCCGATCGCCTCGTTGACTCTTGGAGTAATCTCACCGAAAATATCAAACTCCGCATCATCCAGCACTGCCTCCGGAATCGGCACAATGACTGCCAGCTCTGCGGCTTCAATGAATACATTGTCCCAGGCCTGCCTGGTTGTCTGCTTCATACCGGTATCGCCGTCTACCCAGTAGGCAGTGGGCAGGAAATCCAGCACCCTCATGCGGGTCTGGTTACTGGTCATGTTCGGCAACTTACGTGCCATGCTAAGAAAAGTAGACTGCTTGGGTGCGTCCTGAAAAATAGTTGAAATAACCTGTTCGCGGATAATGGCCTCTGCATCGGCCCTGCTTGTAATATGTACTGCCATATATTGTTTACCTCCTTATTCTCTGCCTAAGATGCTTCTCAGGGCATTGTTTGCTTGTGTCCTTGTGTCATCTGTCTTTTCCCCGCCAGGTCCCGGAGTAGATGCAACAACCCTTGGAATGGTGACATCCTGAAACAGATACCCGTTGTCCTTCTTTACTGCCTCCAGCGCTGCCTTGATATCGCTTTCCTGGTTCTTACTGGATTTTAACTTTTCTACGTCCAGAAACGGCATAACCGCCTTGATGTCCCTGGGCTTAAACCCTTCTGCGGTGGTCTTCAGCAAGTCATTAAAGTCACGGTCTGCCAACTGCTTCTGGTACTCCGCAGCCTTAGCAGTAAGATCATTGGTTAATGTGGTTATCTTCCCCTGAAGCTCTGTAACATTTACCCCTTCAAAGCTTTTCAATGTGGTCTGCGCGGTGTCCAACTGTGTCTTGTAGGCGTCCCGCTCTTTTTTGATTGCCTCAATGTCTGCTCCGTTTTCAGCCATGATACCATCTACCTGCTCTTTTGTCAGGCCCATGTCCTCTAAATTTTTCCGTTTCATTCTGCTCCTTTCTCGCTACGCTTTTTACGGGGTTGCTTCCCTTGCGTTGGTAGTTTTACGCCGTTCCGGGCAATCTTTTGTTGCGATATCGCAACTTTTTTACTTTGGAATCCTCAGGCGTTCCCGCTGCTGCCGCAGGCCCATCTCCTTTGAAAAGTCCGTATAGGTCTTGTTAGTCAGCCGCAGTCGGCACTTGGCCGCTGTGATGTCATCCTTGTCGGCCCCGCCTTTTTCCAGCAGCGCGACATCCTGTTTCTGCTTCCGGATGGTCCGCTCCAGCTTCCGCTGATACTGCAATGCGCCATAGGTGTCATACTCCTTCCCCCGGAATGTTTTCTTTTCATTTTCCTTCCGGTTTTGCTCCGCCAGCCATTCGTCTGTATACTTGCGCTTGCTTATTCCAGGCAGGAAGGGAAATTTAATGTGATAGCAGTTAATCCCAGCGAAGCCAAGCATTTCTCCTTCCCCGCAGATACTGCGCATCTCAGCTGTACTATACACCTTTCCCTGCCAGCTCTGGTGATTCCGGTAGCCGGTTCCTGTGTTTCTGGCTCCCATGTGCCAGTCCACCTCCCAGTGAGCCGTCCCCAGCTGCTCGGCGTTCTTATCACTGACCTGCTTCGTCATCTGGGCGACGCCGGTCATCACCGCCCTTCTGGCTGCCACCTCAATTCGATCTGACTTATTAGGCTTATTAGATTTATCAGATGCATAGTCTACCGTCCGGATGCCGCTGGCCGTCATCTCGTCAATCACCTCACCGATAGCCTGGCTGTATGTCTTAGCGCCGGTGGTAATTCCCATCATGGCCTTGTCCAGGCTACGCTCCAGGTATTCGGAAAGCGGGGTGAATACGCGCTGATTCCCAATCATCACATTAAACCCCGTAGTCTGTGTAATGTTTTCCAATGTCCGCAAACTGCCTTTAGTCTGCCGGCGAGCAGCATCCACAACTTGCTGTAACCATTGATTGCCTTCGTATGGCTGATACTCAACGCCCACGGCTTCATATATCTCCTTGTTCCGAATATAATCAGACAGGACGGCCTGCTTGTAAATTTCATCAATTTGAAGGTCTGCTTCTTTGACGGCTTCTCCTATCAGTTGCTTGATTCGGGACTTACTTTCCCCGATGGCTGCCAGCCGGTTCAACATCCAGTCAATGACCGGGGTGATCTGCCCCACTTCTTTGATGCGCTGTATGACCTCTTCCATGATGGACAGTTCAAGCGCCGTCATGGTACGTTCCAGCGGCTTCGGCAACTTCTCCAATTCTTCTGGCGTCATTTACATCACTCCTCCGTCAGTGCCGGTTCCGGCAGGTTCTTGACCGCCTCCTCCAGCGTCTCTCCATACCACTTCGCCCGGTATTCTTCAAGCCGCATCACTCCCATCGCTACATCATTGCGATCCTGGTTGCGGTCTTCTTCGGCATCTACAATGACACTGTCATCCCAGTCAAAAGACACCTCATAGTTTCCGCCAGCTGGAATTAACCCGTACAGCACTGCCCAGAAGTGCATCGCATACACCAAATCCTCTAATGCATCCTGTAACGCCATCTGCGTGTCGGACACCATCACATAGGAACGCTGCTTGCTGGTCTTGATTTCCGTGGCTGTCTTGTCCACGCTTTGTGGGTCGGACAACGTTCCATATGCCAAACAGCAGTTAAATTCCACTAGTTTCAGCTGATTATTAAAGCCATTGAACAGTGCGGTGTCTCGGATCTCTGGAGAAAAAGTATCAATGAACGGTTTATCAGTAGCGCCCGTATTATACTCCAGGTTTCGGTATAGACGTTCATTACCTCCGGGGTATTCAAATTTATCGCGATCCCGGTTGTACTTAAGCAGCGACGTCGCGATGTGTACCGCAAGCTGTGTGCCTTCGTATTCCCAGCAAATGTTCGAATATCGCTTGTCTGCCTCCTTAATCAGACCAATCGCCCGGGAATACACCGATACACCAAGCGGACTGTCGGAATCGTCAGCATTCGCAAGCGGTACCTTAAAATATCCAAACAGCAGACGGTCCGCCCCTTCCAATGTGACTTCCGGGGCCAGTTCTGACCATCGGTCAATGCTGTTGACTGACACTTCGCTACCAAGGCTATAGTCATTGGTAGCCACAAATGCCCTGTTTGTAATCCGGATTCTCCCGGCCTGCATGGAGTGAATCTCCAATCGGGTATATATCTTCTTTCCTTTCCGAAACTGTTCCGTGAATACACACTGTGTAATCCGACCGGAACTGTCGAAGGAGAGAGGAAAAAAGCAATCGGCCTGTACAAACTGCACTTCGATGCCCTGTTGGGTGATATACGGCTTCATGACCAGGCCGCCTTTGGCGCATCCATATTCGACATACCGCCGTATGCTTTTCAGAACTTTTCGCTTGTATTGTTCGTCCAGATATCCGGAGTCATTTCCACCTGTGACTTCAGATTTCATTTCCAGCGTCACCAGGCGGGCCAGTTCCGACGCGATAGCCGGTGCCAGGTTCGCACTGTGTACATCCTTGTTGTTAACCCACGGTGACCGATTTTCGTACATCCGCGTCCACAGTTCTATCTGGTTGGCCATCTGGGATGTCATACACACATCTATCTGCGTGTCGGCATCCTGGCTCAGGACATTTGTGATTAAGTCCAGCATTTTTGTGAATTTCATCTTCTCACCTCTATTCGTACCGGATGAACCGGCTTATGTCCCGTTCAAACGTGTATTCAAACGCATCCAGCGTATCAATGTCACTCGTTCCGTCATCCAGGCGTACATCCTCGACCAGGCATTTTTTCTCGTCCCACAGTGCCGTTGTCAACGCATCTTCCAGCGTCTGGCACTGGTCTAGCACATAGAAAAAACGGCGCTGGCTAAGCATTCGTTGTGTGAACCGTATTCGGTCATTGATTGACGTTTTCAACGCATTTTCGATATGCAGCCATGACAGTCCTGCTTTTCGTGCTGCTGTCCGAAGGCCAGCTATCAGTGTCTGTTCCGCACTGTCACAGTACACATGGGTGATATACCCATACAGATTGATAATCTTCAAGCAGAAGTCCACAAACAGATTCCCCAGTACATCAGGGTCTATGCTGCCATTAACGCTCATGTGTCGCTCACTGGCCAGACCCACGATAGAGCAATACCCCCTGGATATGCCCGTTGCCACGAATGCGTGACCGGAACCGGAGCCGCCAAAGTCAACACCGACATTAATCTCCATCAGGTTCTTCGGCTTCTCCCTGATGGAGTAGGGATTGGTTTTAGCGTCAGTGGACACGGCGTCACACATAAGCTTGTAAATGGAACCTTCAGCAGCTACCCACAGACCGCGGATGTATCTGTCATACAATACCGTTCCCTTATACTCCTTGCACAATTCCGACACAAAATTAGGGTCGAGGAACGGGTTATCAAATATTTCGTATTTCTGACAATAAATATCGGCATCAGAATCCAGAAATTTCTTGAACCAGTGCTGAGGCGCGTCCGGGTTGCAGGCCCCGTCAAAACAGGAATAAGGCTTATCCAGGCGGGACTTCAGCATGTCGAACACATCCTTGTTCCAATCTGTCACCTCATCGCCATAGCAGTATTTCAGACTGGAGCCACGGAGCTTAGATACCTGACTGACCTTCTCAGCCCCCAGGCAGTACACATCCTCACCGAACATCGGGCAGATATTCTGGGAGTTGATGTCTCCGACAAGACGTGTCCCCCATATTCCCTGCAACGGCTCTATGATGTTCCTCTGGATGGTTCCTTTAGATACTCCAAGGATGGCAGTAAGCCCCTCTTTTCCAGCCCTTGCCCGGATGCGCTTCGGAATAACATAATAATCCATGTAAGTCTTTCCAGACCTAGTGGCACCTGACTTAACATTCCAGCGGTGATTTGCATTCTCAAAGAATTCCTGCTGCTTTTTTGAAAACGGCATCCTACACCACCCCTTTTATCTCTTCCAGTACTTTGTCCAATTTCTGAAGCTCCTCGCTGCTTTCCGTTCCAGATATCCTTGCGGTCTGTGCCTCTATCCGTTTCATCTTCGCCCGCTGCTCCGCCGTGGCCAAGTCCATGTGCGACGATAGCCAATCCAGCGCTTTCATCCTGTCTGCCAGTTTGATGCTTGCACCATCCTTGCCCTGCTTGACTTCGGTGATTAATGTCCCATCTACCTTCTCCGCCTCCCGGAATCGAACGCTATTAATCTCTTTCATAAGCGGAACCTTCTCGCCTGTATCAGGGTCTTCCACCTCTATTGGGCCGAACGCTCCCATTACCTGAACTTCTTCCCGCCCAAACTCCACAAAGTCCGTGATGTCGGCAAAAGCGATGTCCATGTATTTCTGGAATATGTCGTGTTCGTCCATCAGCTCCCGGTTCAGGCGGTTCTGCTTAAGGCGGGCGATTTCATCGCGGATGTAAGTTTTTGTAAGCAGTTGGTATCCATTGCTTTGCGCTGTCCTATAATCAGCATCATATGCTTTCTGATACGCCTTCGTTGCGTTGAAACACCGGACATAATGCAAACAAAAAAGTCGCTGCTTGTCCGTCAGGTCTGGGTTGTCCATCACCTGCTTGACGTCTTCCGCAACAACTTCTATATTTTTTTGTATGCATACCTTTTCATTTTTTGTGTGCGCACCTTTTTTCTTATCTTTCGACCACCTGTATCTGGTCTTCCAAGATTTTACTGTGTTTATGGTCACACCATATTTCTCAGCAATGTCTTTGTATTTCATTCCTGCCTGGTAATCAGATAGGGCTAATTCATAATTTTGCGCTCTTGCCAAGCCTCACCACCTCTCAATCGTGTTTGTTTTTGGGTATAGAAAAAGAGCCACGGGTGGGTGGCTCCTCATATTTGGTTTGCTATACTGTTCTTGCCTCATAAAAAACTAAATATTCGTTCCCTATAGGGACTTTATTTAGGTCACAATCACGTGCAAAGCTCCATTCAAATAGAATGCTTTTTCCTTCTGTTAATTCATCCCGAAAAATTTTTCTTATTTCCGGAATAAACGAAAGTAATTTTTCTTTCTCCTTAAAATTTAAAAAATGTTCATTTCCGTCTACATGTTCCCCATTTCCATCTATTTGAATAGTAACATCTCTTTTTGCATACGTTACTAAATTCCATAAATCTTTTTCTACAGCTTCAATTATTACACTATTCTTGTGAACGTCTAAAGTTCCACTTTTAACTGCCGAAAAATATGGATAGTATACAACTATTCCTTTTCCTGCTAAAACTGTCAATAACTCATCTGCAAACATTTTTGCTTCTTTCGCTGTTACCCCTACAATTCTCGGTAGGTTTAAATCATCTCCATGAAAAACTGCACTTCTAACCGTCCATAATAATTGTTCTGAAAATGGTTCATTTCCTGTGTACTCTGCCCACGGTATTGAAGGCAATTGCATGTTTTTTAATTCATAAAATCCCATTAATTTATTCATTAGAGTCTCCTAATTTCAAGCATTAAATTTTTGTCCCGAAAACTTTTCATAAATTGCAACTGCATATGAATCCATCATACCTGATATGTAATCACATATCAATCTTTGCTGTAATTGCTTCTCATCTTTTCCTTTCAAATCGTCATATTGCTTCATTAGTTCCTCTGCTCGATACTCTGGCGGAAGATACTTGCTATCTCTTTCATAATGCTCTTTAAGAAACTTAATAACTTTCTTTCCTTCTTGCTCATAATGATATACCTCGTCATTATGATTTATACATTTAAAAACAATGTCCTTAAGTCCATGAATAAGTTCACCATAGCTTAAAAAGCCTAATTCTTCATCTTGTCTTGTCCCAGTCTTTTTCTCCATCTCTTCGGTAACGGGAATCAAACCAATGTCATTTAGAGCTAGGTTAATTAAACTAGAAGCGAGTTCTTGCCTAAACAGCTTTGAATACTGTGTGGAATCTATTTTATTCTTTCCATATCCAGCTTTTATTTTGGCCGTTTTGACTAACTCTTCTAATTTTAAATATGAATCACTTTCACCATAAGCAGAAACGTAATCATGTAAAATTTCATCAATTGTATAAGCTTTTACCCTTAGTCCATCTTCTAAATCATGCGCCGCATATGCTATTTCATCTGCAATGTCTACAATTTGGACATCTAATGTACGAAGTTTTATTTCATTTACATTAATAAATTTCTTCAGCAAATCGTAATCTTCATCATAGATAAACTTTTGCTTTTTCTTCGTTCCATTCTTATATGCCTCTGCATCAAATTTATTAAAATATTTCACAACAGATAGCATTGTTCTATAAGTTACATTTAGGCCTCTAAATTCCGGCCTTTTCTTTTCTATGTTTGTCAAAATTCGTAAAGTCTGTGCATTTCCCTCAAATCCTCCAACATCAGCAAATATCTCATTGAGAAATCTTTCTCCTGCATGACCAAATGGTGGGTTTCCCAAGTCATGTGCCAAGGCTCCTGCTTCAACCACATAACTCTCGCCTGCTTCGTATTGAATCGTTCCAGCAATTGAACGAACAATTTGCGCCACCTCTAAACTATGCGTTAGTCTATTTCTAAAAAATTGATCATTCTTAATCCCTAGTAACTGCATCTTCCCCTGCAGTCTTCTAAATGATGATGAATACATTATCCTCGCATAGTCTCTCTGAAATGGCCCATCCGGCCTATATCTAGGATCCTCCTGATACATATAAGACTCCATGAAATCACAGATCAATGGATTGAGAAATTTTCGTTTTATTTTGTCCCTATTTATTTCTAAAGGACTCTTTTCAATTTTAATATCTCCCACAATAATTCCCTCCCTTTTTCTTCTATCATACACCCAAAATCAATAAAAGGAAATATATAAAAGTCTACCTTCCTAGATTTCATGAAAGAAGTAGAAAGTAAAAAAGGCACCCTCTCAGATACCATAAGTGCGTTACCACTATTCAACTGGTTATACTTTTTCTCGCAAAGCGGTGCATCCGGAATCGAACCGGAACCCAGGGCGAGACCCTGTCCACCTGCCATTGGTGGGATGCTCCACATGTGCCGGCCACTCGCGTGCCCTGCGGCATTGCCCATTAATATGGCCTGGCTTATGAGGGGTTACGCGATACCGGCGAGTCGACCACCAGGCTTTTACACGCTGGCGGCCGTATGGGGGAGGGGCCTCCGGCATTTAGCCTTTTGGCCTAATTGTATTCTACAACGGATAAGGCGGA
>ERZ791765.593-NODE-593-length-35620-cov-3.982595_pt1 | contig 35620 bp, 40 predicted proteins | sample MGYA00509949_ERZ791765 | MGnify/ENA primary metagenome ERZ791765 (study PRJEB30046, sample SAMN00791980) | human gut metagenome | study: EMG produced TPA metagenomics assembly of the A metagenome-wide association study of gut microbiota in type 2...
TTTTAATAAATTAAATTAAAAAATAATTTTATATAATTATAGAACCATTGATGCACAATGCTTTCGAGGTTCATTTTTACCATTAAAATTCTCATTTTATCCATAGAATAAAAAAAATAAGGAGAAAGGCATATTTAAATACCTGCCTCCTTTTTAATTTTTAATTAATCTTCTACAATGAAGTCCCAAGAAAATGTTCTATTGCCATCTTGTACAGCAAGACATTCTCCTTCAATCGCAGCTTTAGTAAAGTCAGAGTTACTCATACCAATTTGGAATGTGTTTGTAATTTTAAAAGAAGGAATAATAAATTGACCAACTTTCTTCTCTTTTGTTGGAGAAGTTAAGTCTACTGCTTTACCCATACCAATAGCTTTATATGTTTCTGTGTCTACATTGTATCTTCTGAATCTAGTACCTGTTTTTTGATATTCGTAAATTACTTTTAATTTTTTTCCACTATGACTACTATGTATTGTTATTGTTTTACCAGAGATTGAATAAGCTGTTGCAGTAGTACCTGGAGCCCCTACTGATAACTTCACATCTCTCTTACCGTTTGCATCTAAAACCCAAATGTCAAATTTGCCTCCACTTGCTGGGGTTTCAGTAACAGATGCACTAGTTCCTGTAGCTTGTACTTCTTCAAGTTTAGTAAAGTTTAAGCTTCCTTTATGAGGGTCTCCTCCTGTATAAGCCTTAAATAAGTCAGTACACATTACACAATTTCCTGTTAAAGATGAAGCGTACTCACTTGAGATAGAGTAAAGAACTGAGTTACCTGGGCCGCTTCTAAGCTCCTGTTTAGTTGATGACATATCTAAGTTTAAATCATCCATATACTCAATAACACCAGCAAATTCTCCTTTAGAGTCATATAGTGCTAAACCCATAATTTCGACTGGTTGAAAAGCTTCTAATCCTGCCATTGTATCACTACCTTTCATTTTTTAATTTAATTTATTAATATAGATTGTAATACCACATATTACTTCTTATATCACTATCTTTTATCTTCGTTGCATTCACTCTGACTAAGTTCATAAACTCATTATCTTTCATTTTGCACATCCTATTAAACGAATTCATAATCTGATATATGGTCTTACTTCCTATACTTTCGTGAGTATAATTTGGGTTATCAGAGTCTATTAACGCAGACGTTATACTTTCTAATGTAATATCTGATTTACTCTTAAACCCATATTTTTCTTTTATTTCATTTGCTTTTTTATCGAACTCTTTTACACTTGCACTGTCTTTATGTTTATTCCTATCAACCCTTACTGTAAAGTTAAGTATGCTGAATAAATCTATTAATTCATTGAAATCATTTCTATTCAATCTAAGCTTATTGCTCTGTCCATCAATAAAATAAATCATAAGCATTTCATCTGTAAATTGAACGTGCTCAAAACTTACATCTTCACATCTCGTAAATGTCTTTAGGAAATCTATAAACATAGTTTTTGCAAACGGAACATAGAGACATAAATCAAACAAACCAAATTCGATTTCATATTTAACATCTGGATACGCTAGTATAAGTTGTTCTTTTACATCAAGCATATAGTCTTCTATGTCATTAGCAACCTTATCGTCAAACATATCTAAGCTTAAATTAACAAACTCTCTTATATGCTTGAATTTTTGGTATCCGATGTCTTCTAATACTTCATCTAGTGTGACCTGTTTTATAGGTAATCCAAATATGTCACACTCCATATTTTTATTAAGTCTTATTCTAAATTCTTCTTCAGAGAACATTTAAATCATTCCTTAAAATCGCTAAACGCTATCGTAATATGTCTACCAGTGTAATCACTACTTCTTGCAAATGCAGGCTCGCTGTTAACAACTTGACACTTACAAGCAACTTTATCTAAGTATTTATCATCAAATATATCTTCGATAACTTGCTCAATTTCTATCGTTCTGTCTCCTACAATATTGTTTATTTTAATATCGTTGTGGCAGAATATAGCAATATCAAACGTATTCCCATTGAAATACATACTTTTTTGATGATGATACCTTTTATTTCCATACTGTAATATCATATAGCAGCACTGTTGGTTATCTGCAAACTCTTTGTATCTGGTTAATATCTTATTTCTAACAACGTTGCTTGCTTCTGTTCGTGATAGATTAGGTAGTTCGTATATATCCACATTATTGTCATCACAATTAATGAGCTTTAATATATCCTGGTTCGATTTAATCATGTCTTGAATAATATCGACTATCTCATTCATTTTTGATCTTGATTTATAAGCCATACCCATCCACTCCTAATCTAAATTCACGCATCTAATACTCAATTCGTGTGTTTCAACACTTGTTCTTGCATATAAAATCACCGTTTCACCAACATATTTCAGTTCATCAAACTTAATCCAACATCTATTACCGTCTTGTCTAATAGTAACCCATGACTTATCTACTCCCCATGTAACGTCTTCACTCACACCTTTTAAGTAGTATTCGTTTTCAAATCCTTTACATAGAGTGGTTTCTCCATTTGCTTCTACAATCTGACCAGCAACTTCTTCGGGTGGCTTAGGTTGAATTTCTTCCATTTGTGAATAATAGTTAGCAATACCTAACTCAACATTATCATCTGTACTCACTTGATCTAACTCTAATCCTAATGCTAATATACCTTCGGTAAATGGATCATAACCAGTAATCTTATAAACTTCTCCATTAATCATAATGCGATTAACTTTATTTCTAAGTCTATTCGTGAATTCATTCTGTTGTATCATGATAAGATAACTACTATTTTTTAATTTGATAAATTCATTTTCTGTAACCTTATCAATACGAACTCTGTTGTTTTCGTAGTACACAGGGACATCGACAACGCTGCCTACGTCATCTAATAACTTAACCTCGTTTTCACAAAGATACATTAACGAAATATCATATTTCTCACCCATAGTTGGTTTATTTACTATTAAGTAGGTATCAGTAACCATAGTTCCTTTTTCATCTCTATCGTATGTGAAGTCAATGTAGTCGCCACGTTTTACTTCGTTATATTCACATAGTAACTCTCTGGAAATTGAGTTAAGAATTTTATCTTTAACTCTGGCATTCATTACAACACCTTTAATCTCAGATTGACTATCATTTTTAATAATCTTCCCAAACGGCGTATCAATAAGAACCAGTTGCAAAACACCAAATTCTTCATCGTATTCTTTAAACGTATGATTATCAATCTTAACTATTTTATAACGTTTATCATTAATACAAATGTCATCAAATAATTTTAATTTTTTGGTGTTGGAATTGTATTGAATTAGTGCTGCACGCAATTCTTTATCTTCAAATACATTTTGTTCGTTTGTAAACGATGATTCATCATAAAATCCCTTATCAGCTAGAATACATTTTATTTTCATCGGCATATCAATAGTAAATGTGGCATCATCTGTAACTTCTCTAATACGATATTTATTGTAAGCACCATTCCAATCACCTCTAGTAATAGCCATATATTCTCTGCCATCTTCAAGAGAAATTATATTACCCCAATGGATATTATCTCTGTCTAAACAAATTGCTCTGAAGTCATTTTGCTTGCCTTCTATCGGGTCTATGTGTTCATATATCAGCATTTGCTTTTTATGTACTCCATCTATAATAACGTCATAAGCCATATAACCTTTTTGTGTTAATTCAGATATAACATCTTGCAACTCCTGCAAATCCTCATTTGTCGTTGTAAGGGATGAGTAATGTTGATTTATTAATTCATAATAATTCTCCATATTCATCACATCCCAAAATTGTAATCAAAACGTTTATATTTAAAAGTATCTCTATTTCTTCTTTTGTATTCTTTTACTTTTCTAACGTTTTCACTTTTTAATTTATCCAATGAGTTATTAAATTGTTTCATAGATTCTGCTGGGCTAAATGATTTGATTTCATCATCGCTAAATCCTAATGTTTTTAATGATTTTAACCTTGTAACAACTTCTTCTTCTATATAACATTGCCACATAAAATAAGCCAATATATCAACCTCAAAGTCATTTAATTGCTCTTTAAACTGCATCAGCTCATCGTCTCTAATAGACATGAAGTTAATCTCAAAATCTTTATTGTCTTTAACTAACATCATGTTTGTGATAGCATGTCTTAATAAATCTACCATTCTCTTTTCAGATACTTGTTTAACAATATCTTGATTAGGATTTTTAATTAAAAAGGTGGTATCCCTTATAATTAAATTCCTAAAACTATTAAACACTTCACTATAAGGCGTCATTTATCCCACCTCCATCATCAAATATTATTCTTCAAATCCTGTACCTTTTTTATTAGATTTTTTAGTAGTTGTCTTTTTCCCTGTTTCTTCAATTAACGTTTCAAGAACTTCATTGATTAGTCTGCCAGTATAATCTTTAATTAACTTGATTTTATCCATGTTGGCAAGCTTAATATCAATGGCTGCACGTTCAATAATATCTACCATAACATCAGCATCTCTTTTATTATCTTCGTCCATTAGCTCATTAAGATACTCTTCTAATTCGTTATTATTTGAACTACTTAATAACTCAATAATCTCTTCATAACTTTTAATTAAACAGCTCTTATCTTGCTTTAATCCTAAAAATTTAGAAATTTCTTTGTCTTCAATATATAATTCGTTACTTTCAAATTTTCGTTGTACGCCAATATCACTCATAAGAGTGTTTCTGAGTAAGCCTACATTAATAGGTAGACCAACATTCATGCCATTACAGTTGGATTGTACATTAACAAACGCACTCATCATAAAAGGCTTAAAAGAAAAATCACATCCACCTCTATTGTAAATCACTACTTCCTCTTCGTTTAATTTACGTTTTGTTGCCATAAAAATCTCCTTTTCAATATAGATTAGAGGAGTATATTTCAACTCCTCATTTTTTAATTATCTTTTTTAATTATTAAAGTGACTCATCTGTATAAGCAAATACATAAGGTAGTGTAACTACTGCCACACCAGCTTTATCATATACCTCGTATACAGTTTCTTTAGTTTGAACATCTTTGTATTCATCCATTTCAGATTGACCTTCAAGTGTAATCTTAACAATCTTAGCATTTTTACCAACTGGTAAGATGTATGCTGTTTTGTTTTCAATTTGCCATTCTTCAGAAACATTATCTTTTAATGCATTAGGAAGAACTTGTACATCAGCACCTTTGTATTTACGAACATAACCAAAGTCACGGATTTCTTGAAGACCTGTTTGTAAATATGTATCTGTTGGGATTTTTTGAGCAAACATTTCAGTACATACGATTTTTACTTTATCCCCATAAGATTTGGCTTTTGCAAGTAATTTATCAAATTTAGCCTCATCAAATCCTGAAGCTGAATCTTTTTGACGTGCTGGCATTTTAGATACAGCAGCTTGTAAACCTTCAGCAGCTTTATGCGTGATATTTTCTGTAATACCTTTAGCCACTTCTGTTTTCCATTCAGCCCAATTATGAAGACCCATACGTAATTCTTCAAGATCAATAGATGTAGCTGTACCATAAGCTTTCATAGCTGGTTCAACATACCCTCTATCCATTTTGTAGCGTTTAAATTGACCGCCAAGACCAACTTCTGTTACACTGTTTTTAATTCCACCTTTATTCTTTTCAATTAAGAAACGGTTTTTATCACCGTTTGCAAGATTTTTAATTTCTGCAAATTCACCTAATGCATCTTCTACCATTTTAGGTAATTCAATATCCATAGTCTCTTCAATGATAGCAAAAACTTCTTTTTTATGTTTCTTGAATGTACGATAATCTTTTGTATACTCATCAATCTGAGCGCAAAATGCTTTATTAACCGCTTCTAAATCTACTCCTTCAGCACTAAATTCAGCAGGCAGTTTAATTTTACCTGAAATAATATTAGCCATAGTTCTTAAATCAATATTTTCAAATTTCATATGTTATCACTCTCTTTCGCTTTTAAATTAATTAAATTCTTACGGCTTCTACGCCAAGTTCGCCTGTTTTAAGTGTTGTTACTTTTGTAATTTCAAATAATACTACTTCTGTTGTTTTTGACTTAGATACTTTCATTAGTTGAGTTGTATCATCTAAGTATCCATATACTGGAGCTGTTTTTAACGCTGTAGCGATTGTATCATATGTAGTAAACTCTGAATCATCAACGATGATATTGTCTGTGGCAATTACAGAACCTTTACCAAATCTAATTAATCTAGGTAAAAATCCATCTGGGGTCATAACATAATCACTAGATGATAAATGTCTTTCATATAATTTTGGAACTGAATGTACGAAATAAACATCATCTGTTGCAGCTGCACCTTTTTCCATTTTACCTGTTCTTGGGTCTACTTTTACAAACATACCATTTTCAAGACTTTTTAAATCACCCCATACGATGTCCTGTACCTTAACCTCGATATTTTGAGGAAGTCTTAATTCTGTAACTCCATATTTTCCGTTTTTAAGAATTTTTGTAGCCATTCTATCTACCCTCTTTCATTTTTTAATTAATTTATTTTATTCCTTTAATTTTTTTCGCTAATTGAGCAAAGTAACTATTGTCATCAAACTTAGCAAAGTTTACAAATTCTTTTTGTTCTTCGTTAACTTCAGCAAATGAAGCTTCTTGTTTTTCTGACTTAGCTTTTCTTCCTAGTTCAAGTGTTAATTTGGTCTCAATTTCTTCTAATGTAAATTTAGAAATATCATCAATACATTTTGTAATTTCTTCTTGTGTAAGCTTTTCTGAGAATGAATCTACCATTTCTTGTTTCTTAATATCTTCTTCTCTTTTTACATACATCTGATATTTTTCATTTACATCATCGTATTTAGACTGAAGAGTTTCAAGATTTATTTTTAATTCTTCAAATGCAGTTAGCATTTCTTTAAATTTTTCTTCATAGTTGATCTTTTCAACCTCTTCATCTTTACATTTTTTCTTTTTCTTCATCTCTTCTTCCTCGCCAATATTAGTAGCCTCTTCACCTGTAATTGATTCATCCATATTGGTTTCTTCAGTAGATGGATTATCTGTTTCAACAACTTCTACAGTAGCTTCATCTGCCATCTCTGTTTCTTTTACATCCACATCTACCTCAGTTTCTACTTCTGTATTTTTATTTTCTTCTTCCACTTCATTTCCTCCTTCCTCATTGGATTTAATATATTTATCCAAAGCAAACATCATCTTATCGAAGTTAGCCTTAAATTCATCTGATTGGAAAGCAACTTTGATTTTACTATCCTTATATGCAGGAGGTACGTCCTGACCTAATATACAGATAGCCAATGGTTCAAAGTCATAAACTTTTTCTACCCCATCCACAAAGTCAGAATTTAAAATCTTAACTTCCATGGATTGAGGACGTGCCTCTCCATTTTTAAACATAGATAACTCTTTTTCAAATTGCTCGTACCATAAATAAACATCTGTACAGAAATAACGTTTTGTCTCTCCGTTCATGCAAATCACATCTTCAAATCTATCCGTATCAGAAATCGCTACTCCCATAGGAATTGTAGTTCTTTCGTATTTAAACTCACCATCTGATATAGTTAGTTTTCCACCATGCGTTCCCATATCTTCATTGTCTTCTATGTATTCAGCAACTACTGGAACATATGCCCATTGTTTTCTACGTTTTTCAATACCTTCATCTTGAAATTCAAACCCGTTGGCAACCTGATCTTTTGTGAAGATGTTTACTGTTGCACGAATAAACCCGTTGTTAACGTCACTAAAATTAGTGAGAGTGGTTTCAAATCTTTTAATATCTTCCACACCACCACTCCTTTCTTTTAAAATTGCATAGTATTACTAAATATAATTTTTTTATTATCAAAATTAATTTGTTTAGTTGTATCATTTGCAAATATAAAAGGCTTAGAATCTTTTAGAAGTCTAAACCCTTGTTTCTCTAGCTCATTTTTTTCAGTTTCATTAAATACATATATAAATTTCTTCATATGCTATCCTCTATTCTCATCAGTTCTGATTGACTCATCTGTCTTATCTTTATCATCTTTTTTATTACTGCCTTCGTTAATATCACTAGCACTAGCTTGGTTGCTGTTAATCAATGGTTTCATCATATCTTTAATTCCAATTTCATTTTCATATCTTAATAATGATTGATACATAGTTTGGTTTATTCCAACTGCACTTGTATATAAAATTAATGAGCCACCTAAGTCCAATTGTTGTTTATATCCATTCATTACATCCGACTCATTAAAAACGTGTATGTCTAACATCTTAAAAGAATAAATAACTTTACCTTTGGAAACCTCATTTAATTTCTTAGTATACCAGTTCTCATACTGATATATCATATGTTTAACAGAAGAAGATAATAAAGTGTTTGATGACTTGATAGAAGTTTGGTTAGCACCTTTAAGAGAACCCATAATCGCTTGTTGGATGCCACCTGAATTATATAAATTATCAATAGACTGTTCAGCATATCTAATGTCATTAGTAGCTGCTTTATCATCAAGAGACACGCTTGTTACTTCAAACGGAGTAGTAAGACCATTGGCCACACCATCAACTGCGTTATTTAGGTTTCTATGCATTGATAATATTTGTTCATCTCCACAAACAGGCTCACCAGAATCATCTAAGTTAAATTTCTGAACAATAAGTTTGAATAGTTTTTGCTTTGCCCTATCGCTATCTATCGTTTTATAATCTTCATAGTCTAATATATCTGGAAACATATTTGCGAATAGAGGACACCCATCTAATGAAGACATAGTGCATCTAGCATAGTTACTGTCTAACCTTTGATAATGAGGATTTCTGCTATCGTTACAATTAGATTTATTTGCTTTGTAATTCTTATATAGCTTTTCAAACTCTTTAGGAAGTGATTTCCAAAATGCCTTTTGTTCTTGTTGATTCATTTGATTTATAACATTATCAAAATACCTAAAATTAAATTCAACTATGTTATTATCGAATTCATCCTTCGATCTTGTTCTACAATATTCTGCTGGTAACACTTGCTGAACAAGATTTCCATTAGGTGTTACTGTTTCATATGTACAACAAGAACCGTATAAAATAGCTTCGAGTCCTATGTTATAACACGTATTATCGACTTTACATGATCTATAATATCTCATTACTTCTTTATCTATCTTTTCATTGAATTTATCATTCTTTGATAAGTAAAACTCAGGAGTTACTATACTTCTATAATAGTGAATAGATGCTACTTTATGTACTATTTGACGATACACTCCAGAATATGTGTAGAAATAAGCACTCATCTCTCTAAGAGTAGATGTGTCTCCTTTATTGAGAGCATTAACTATTTGTTCTTTATCAAACGAGTAGTTTTTCTGTACAAGAGAATCTAAATCCACAGTACATATACCATCTGTTCCCAATTGCTTAAATACAACAGTCCTTTGTTTTGTTTCCTCCATCACATCACCTCCTTTTTAATTAATTGTATAAGAATAGATTTGATAAGTTTGATTTCTTCTTCTTAGGCTTTTGTAAATCTTTTTCCAGCTCGTCAGCTAATCCAGATAAATATAAAAGCATTGAATACCTGTCTTTACGTCCTCCAGCAGGCTCTTTTAATTTAAATGGGTTTTCGCTTTTCAATTCAAGTGCTGCCATTTCGTTTATTAGCAATCTTGTTTGTAAATAAGGACTTTCTAGCGCAACTCTAGTTGCAGCGGGCATTTCATCATAGTCTTTTAATATACGAAGTTGGTCTTTAGCAACACCTTCATTAATCAATAGTTTAAGTGTTTTATTGCCTATTGATTTCTGAAGACCTTCTGCCATGATCTTGTTACTCTCCCCAGATGCATTCATACAATATAACTTTTTCAATGCAGTTGGATAATTACACATCTCTGCATATTCGTCTTTATTCTTGCACATAATTGGAGGATAGTCACAACCAGTTTCTATATCAACACTTGGTTTACCTAATTCTTGAACAACACCGACACCTGAGTTCATCGTATCCACTACCATATAGTCACAGTTAAATTCAAAGAATAATTTTTTCAATCTATTAGCTTGAGCCTCAATAAGCATACCTTCATGTGTTTCTATGTATATTAACTCCCTATCATAATAAGCAATTCTTTCTGTTTTCTCTTCTCCATTAATAACCGTCTTTACAGTCTTTTCTTTAGGAGTCAATTGCATGATTCCGTACGAAGACGCATCATTCTTTCTACCTTTTACGAATGATAAGTCAGCACCACAAATTCTTATAGAACCTTCAGGCTTTGAGCTGTCTACATACTTTTTATTTTTGCTTTTAACGAATTCCATTAATTCATTTGGATATATTGCTTTCTTAAGATTTCTACAGTTGTCCAGTGTTTCATACCTAAAGAATGCGCCTTCAGCATCCGTCATCCATATTCCACAATACTCTGCATCACCCTTTTGTTTATCAAACCCTTCTTTTCTCATCTGTTTAGCATAAAAATCATAACTTCTTAAACCTTGCTTTACAGCGGTTTGATAAGGAATATCGCATACAAAGAAATCCTTATCACCTTTTATCATTTTCTTAGCATAATCTTCAAACCTTTGGTATGCCCAAGAACTCTTATGCCCAGCAGAAGATAGATATATTTCTGTGTCTGGTTCTTTTAAGAATTCATATTCTGGTTTCCCGAAATACTTAGGATTCTTTAAGTATTCTGGTTTACGTGGATCGCCTAAAAAGTTCGTAATTACATTATCTATAATATCTTTATCTGTCCATACGTATTCGTCTATTACAACTAAATTTGCGCGTTTGGAACGACTTCCCTCTGACATTGTAACAGTTCGTATTGTACTCCCATTGTGAAATATCGCATGTGTATTATTAATAGAATCGCTTATATCTGATATTTCTGCTCTTAATTGAGGACTTGTCATCATAATCTCTTTAATCTTGGTTATTGTTTCGGCTGACTGTGATTTTTCTGGTGCTACAATAATTACTTTTGTCTTTGGATACAATATGCATCTCGTACACATATAAACAGCAGTTAAAAATGTTTTACCTAGATTACGACATTCTATACATATAATATTTTGTCTATGCATCATCTGATGTAGAGCTACAATTTGAAAGTCATATAGTTTTATTCCAAGATATTCTTTGGCAAACACATGAGGGAATTGTCTAAAATAGCTTATGACTATCTCAGCCTTTTTTAATGTTTCATCATCAATCTTAAATTTTTCTATAGGATATATAAATCTTTCAAAATCATCTCCACTATTTTGGTTATTAATAGTCTTACTACTTCTTTTACCTCTAGCCATGACTATTCACCATCGCTATTCTGTTCTTCTTCATACTCGTTAAAGTATTCTTCAAGTTTGACAGAATATTCTTCCATTCTCTTTTTTGCTTCAACTACCAATGGATTATTTACCCCTATAGCTGCACCCAATCCGCCTATATAGTCCGTTTGAATAATATCCATAAGAGGGTCTATATGACCTAAATCTTCAACCCATCTTCTAATATAATCTTTCTTTATATCTTCATAATATCTAGTAACCAATCCAAGTACGAATTTATTGTTATCAAACTCCTGTTGCTTTTGTATAGCCTGAATCCCTAGGTTGTCAGATAAGGTGTCAATCATTTTTTGTAGTTTTTCTACTTTAGGTATGCTTTCAAAGTCAAATTGCATTTTTGATTTTTGTAATTGGTATATGCACAAATCTTTATAATCTGATTCCTTTTTGAAATCCATGCCTTCTTCATTTCTTGTGAAGTTATCAAACATCTCTTGTAGATCTAGGTAGTCTTGATTCTCAAGCCCTCTCCCCCAAAACCTTTTCATTTCTTCTGTAACTTCTTCTTTTTTTATTTCATCTATCTTACTATTTTTAAGTTGCTCTTCTCTAATTTCGAACATAATACTGTCTGCATATGTGGCACTCTTTATATCGCCTGGCTTTAATCCAATTTGTTTTATGTATCTTCCAAGCATATTTGTGTTATTAGTGTTTCCATTACTCATAACCTCAACATACAAACTATTCACGAATGGTAAGTCTAGTATTTTCAATGCTGATTTAAACTTATCAACAGTAATTTTTCCGATGTTCGTATCTATAATCATAGCCTGCAAACACTTCTTACAATATGGTGCTTTACCAATGCTAGAGTACTCTTCTCTATCTGAAACATAATAATTTACCGAAGCCTGTTCTTTGCCACATATATTACACGTAATTTTTTTCTTTTCCACATTAGAAGTGGTAGATTTTTTAGTGGTCATAATCAACCACCTCCTCTTGTATAAAATTGTTTAATTGTTCTTCGTTTGTATTTAAATATCCATTAATGTGGTGGAATTCTTTATGGCATTTTTCACATAATGTAATCCCATTATCTATGTCAAATCTCAAATCTTCATTTGTAGCATAATTATGTATATGGTGAGCGTTCAACCTACCACCTTTTATTCCACATTTTGAACACGTATAATCGTCTCTAGTGAACACAGATGACCTCCACAGTCTATATTCAGGAGTATTTCTTTTATCATTGTGGTAATCAAATCCACCTTTCCAATTAGGATTGTTTTCACCAATTCTCATTTTTTGTATTTCATCAGATTGGAAAAAATACTCAACTCCATACTTTGACATACACGTTTCCTTACACTTATACTTGTATTCTTCTGTCTGTGTGTACCATTCCACCCCATACTTATTAAGCATTGTTTGCTTAGCCTTATTTTTAAATTCTTCCAATTCAAAAATATGATTTACTCCATATTTTTCTTTAATTGAAATTTTTAATTTGTCTTTAATTAAATCATTTTTCATGGCGTTTTCATATCCATATCTTTCCAACATGGTCTTTTTTGTTTTTTCTTTTACGTGTTCCAGTTGCTGAGTAGATGATACGCCATATTTAGCGATATTTAATTCCTTATTTTTAATATTGCAACACTTTCCACAAGCATCTTTTTTTACAATCTTTTCTTGTTCTTTGAAATAATGATATATCTGCTTTTTAGTTATGTTCCCGCAGTAATCACATTCAACATTAACGTAAAAATTGCTACCTTTTGATACATCTATAATATGTACTTTAAATTCATCGCCCATTTTAGTAAATTCGTATCCTAATTCCATGTATTTCTTTTTATTGGCTGTGTTCCATTTCATATCTATCCAATTTTGAACTAACATTATTATCACCCTTATCCTATTTATTTGAATCGACCATATTGGCGTATGGCTTATTGATTCTAAAAGGAGGCTGAATCGCCAAACTCAACCTCTAAGATAAGGGTCAAGCAAGTCTCAGACTGCTTTTACAATCAATAATAAATTCAAATACAAAAGAGAGTCTTATTCAGACCCTCCCTATAAAATAATCTTTTTAATTTAACTCTTTAATTAATCTAATTGTTTTTCCAATATTCAAGTTCTGAAACCGTATTTAAGCTACTGCATCCTATGTAATACTCCAATATTAAATGTAATTGCTTTCTCGCTATAGGTTTTAAATCTTTTCCTAATTTCAAAAATCCATTTTCAGCATAGTAAATACTATCTTCCTTACATATTTCACATAAAAAATCATACAACTCAAGTGAATCCTTATTTATACAGATGTTTTTAATACGAATATCATCCATTAGTTTATATATGGCGTTACTTATATTTTGCATACTGTGCGTTCCTATTCTAATTCTGTCGTAATATTTAGAATTAATATTGTCTACTAGACTAAGCCCAGTTCCTAATCCGCCAATGTAAATCTCATCACATCTGTTGTTTATAAATACTGACTCTACAATATTAGCTGAGCAATTAGCATGCGTATTTGTGTTAATTGTGAAATATCCTCCTATTTCCTTAAAATCGTTCGTAACATCAAATATCGCATATTGAAAATAATCAAATGCATTATCTACTACTAAAACTCTTTTGGTCACAGTAACCACCTCTTTTATTTTTAATTTAACCTTTTAATTAATCTCTATCGTATTCTTTTGCTTCTTCTTTATCAAATGTAACAGTTCCATCGCTATTAACCCAATATTTCATCTTTTCACCTCTAAAATATATTTTATTTTTCTATTGATATTGAAATCCTAAAATGTTATGATATTAATGGTATATTATAACCTACTCCAAAATAAGTTTATAAGTACATTCATCTTCACCATATACCTTTAATACTTGACATGGTTTTGAATGTTTTCTAATTGAAACAGCATAGTCATCGCTTCCTACTACGCTTCCATTAACAATTACGTTTCCAATTTCTTTAAACTCATGCCAATGGCCTAAATGCACCTCTCCTATTTGTTCTCCTAGCATCTTACTATACACCTCGATAGCACTAGCTTGTTTATCTTTATCACCATGAGAAATAACAAATGTCTTTCCAAAGTCATAATACTTAATAAAGTCTTCCCCTTGACTATCAATAAATCTAACGCCTTTAACTCTATTCTTCATAAAGTAATAGATTAATCTCTCGTAATTTTCTCGATTAATAGCATCATGCTTATTAGATTCTGTTCTACCATGATTTCCATAAACGCTATAAACAGTAACATTCTCAATATGTTCAGCTAAATCATTTACCATGTTGGATAGCAATTCTGCACAATCAATAATCTGTTGAATAATATCCTCTTCTTGTTGAACCCTTACGCCAGTATGTATAGACCCAGAAATTAAGTCCCCTAATAGTTCAATATTCAAGTGAGATACATCATGCTTTTTACAATATTGAATGGTCTTATTTGTTAGCTGCTTTAACCTATCCTCTGCAACTTCAGTATCATAGTAGTTGAATTGATTATCTACTTTAATACCATAATGTAAGTCACTAACAATTAAAGTTGCACCTTTTTCCTTCTCTAATGGCTTATAATATTTTTCTCTAGGTAAAGTTCCAATATCTTCAAGTCTTTCTTTAACCACTTCAACCAAGTTTTCAAATCTAGCTTGTTTCGTATGTAATTTATTAAGTTCTCTTCGTTGATCTCTTAGTTTAACCTTTTCTTTATAGAGTTCAATCTTCATATCTTCCATTTCACGAATTGCATCATCTTGTGTGTACTCGATATCTTCATCTAGTTTCTTAACAACTTCTTTGGCTATATAATAAAACTTGCGCCAGTTGTCACTTACCCATCTATTGTCATCAACTAAAAAATCTCCCATCTCATCATATGTGATTTGACCATTCTCTTTAGCATTAATTATCCTTGTTAAATAAGATTTGTACGTTTCCTTTTCTTTTCTCTCCATAACATTTCTCCCGTATTATCTTTTCTATTTTATTTTTCTTAACTTCGTACTATGTCCACAGTTGGGACAATCAATATAGTTATCTCTATCATCTTGGTAAATATCTTCCCTAGAAAAGAAAATATTCTTACCACATCTCAAGCACTTTACTTTTTTCTTGTTTCTTGTACTACTCATTCTCTCGTTCATTTATTCACCTTTTACTCACATAATAAAAGACCACTCAATTAAGAGCAGTCTTGATATGTATATTTTTTAATTATCTTTTTCAATAAGTGGAATAACTCCGTTTTTTTTTAACTCTTCATATAGAAATAGTCTTCCTTTCTGAGTCCACTTAGTATTTAGCCTAGTACACTTTTCACCATCTTTATTTTCATACATATATGGTTTTGACTGAGTGTATCCAAATTTAGCATATTTAGAATATAATAGCCATGTATCACTTTGTTTATATTGAATTCCTAATTCGTGTAGCTTCTTATTCATCTCACATGCTGTCATGCCATAATCTTTAGCAATCTGAGTTATAGTCATAGTTCCTTTTGCGTTAAGAATTGTATCATAATAGCTAACTTTAGGCTCATATTCCATGATGATTTGTTTCTGCTGTTTATTTTCTAGTTCTAATTTCTCATTCTTTTCTACTTCTTCAACTAATGCAAGTAATGCTTCTTTATATGTAGTTGGTAGCATAGGTTGTTTACCTTTGAGTCTCTTCTCGCACTCAATGAAGTAATTTCTATACTCATGAGATTTTTCTGTTCTTGCCATCATAGCTATATGTTTTGCAAAATCTAAAGTAATAGCAAAATCTTGTATTTTGTTACCCTCGACATTATGTCGAACCCCTACAAAATCTTGATTTTCCTTGAAAAATTCATTTTCTTGTATGTTTTGTTTGTACCATCTTGACCACTGACTTCTATTAAGTCCTAGTCCTAAATACAATTCTCTAGCACTCACCAGTTGTTTTCCATTTTCTTCTCTTACATTAATTAATTCATTTTTCATAGCAAACCACTCCTCTTTATTTTTTAATTATATTTTTAAAAGAGGGGCAAGGTCTAGCCGACCCATTAGCCCATATGGTTTGATTACAGTCTCTCTGTACTGTATTAATCGCTAGACGTATCAATTAGATACATCTCAAATAGACGTGAGGAGATTCGAACTCCCTGTCTCGACTTTATAAGAATCGTGCATTTAACCTATTATGCTACACGTCAATATTATATTAGCTATATTATGAACCTAGTAGGATAGACAACCGAACGCCTATCCCAATATACCAAAATACCAAAATAAAGGAGGAACATGTTATGAAAAAGGTTTGTCGAGAGGTTATAACAAACCAGGGTTATTCACCCTACTAGATTCACAATATAGCTTTTAATATTCAGTTTTTAATTATTCTAATTCATTAGAAATCTTAATTTACATTTTAATATTAGCACCATTGAATTTAGCCATAATATCTTCTAGTGCTTTTGTTCCGATTTCTTCTACTTCAATAGATTTATTTTCATGATCATAAATACCTTCAATGCTCACCATACATGATTCTTGATATTTACTTTTAGCCATTATTACTCACCCCTAACAGCGTCCTTAAGTGCTTTACCAGCTTTAAATTTAGGAGCTTTACATTCTGGAATTTGAATTTCTTCATTTGTTTTTGGATTTCTACCAATACGAGCTTTTCTTTCAATTGTTTCAAATGTACCGAAGCCTACAAGCTGCACTTTACCACCTTGAATAAGTTCTTCTTTTACAGCTTCTTCAAAAGCTACTAATGCTTTCTCTGCATCTTTTTTAGTTAATTCTGCCTTTTGTGCCATTACTTCTACTAATTGTGTTTTGTTCATATTCTTCTCCTTACGACTCAACCTTATGGGAGTCTAACTTTTCATTTTTATTTTTTAATTTAACTTTTTAATTTTAAAATGAGCATTTTATTTATTTTTAATTAGTATAATGTACCTTGAAATATGGTTTGCAACCACATAAACTCCAGTACGAAAGTTTAAATCACACCTTAAGTTATAACCCCTTACTTATTACACGCATCGGCAATAGCGTGTAAGGTATTCACACAAAATTTTGTGTCTTCCCTCATATTACACACGAGTTCAAAATCTCATCAATCCATTGAATATCAATAACTTCAACCATTATCACCACGTTAGTATTCGTCAAAAAACTAGCAAAAATTCATTAAAAACTTGTGTTTGTCCATTTTATACAAGCAATTCAAAAACTTTCTAGTACATCTTGAGTTATTTTTGTTGTTTGCTTTTTTATGTGACAATATATTTAAATCAAGTGCAGTTTCTATAATTCTGTTTATTGTTACAATATTGCCAACTTTTATTTTTGATAGTTCAGACATTATAAAATTGTGTTTTTCTTCTAATTCAAAAAAGTCATCGCTATCTAGAAGTATTTTACCATTTGTTTTTATAAACATATCATATTCTTCAATCAGCTTTCTAATCTTGCTCATTTGTTTATTATCAGCTTTCCCAATCATTTTTACAAAGAATATTCCCGTATCAACTACCCCTTTGCAACTCATTTGCTTAATATCATCTAAGCACTCCTGTAACCAATTCATAGGACATAACATGTCTGGGTCGATTCTATTTTCAAGTTTATTTCTATCAACTTTAATATCCTCATAATCCCTATTTTTTCCATTATTTGTAACCGGAACATCTTTTGTATATTTCATAAATATAGGCAAGTCCTTTTTTACGGCTCTTGTCTTTCCATCTATTTCTATGTTCTTATATTTTTCCATGCATTTCATTTTTTTAATTCTTTCAATCTCTGCAAGTGCATCTACTTCGTATTCTCTTTTACATCCATCAATAACCACCTGAGCTAATACTGCGAGTATAATAAAGTTATCATACAACTCTTTATTAGATGTATCGTTCCAATAATATGTCATTGCTAATTGCGCTAAGTTTGATGACTCGCCTATTCCCATCTTAGACTTTGAAAACTTGTTATCCATCTTTGCATACTCTAACATATTGTTTTTATATGTAATGCCACTTTCTCTTAGCTTATTTACAATCGTAGGGTATTCTTTATATGCTTTTTTTGCACATCTAACCATGACTTGATTATTAGTAACATACATGAAATCTGAATCCTCATCCATTCCATTAGCTCTATCTTGAATATCGCTACCTATGCAATTTACAGCAAGTATGTTTTCACTAAATGGGAAATATGTGCTCATTTCTTTACTATATGTATTTCTAAGGTAACAGATGTTATTAGGACTATTATGTGGATTTCTAATAGCACACAGATACTCATTATCATCAAATCTAGTGGTATAACATTGAACAACTCCGTTCTCTTTATTAAGAGTAGGGTCTTTAGTGAAGTCTTCACCTACAGTGTATAACAATAGTGCATATGGATTTCCACATACAGTAAGATTATCAGCATTAAGTGTTATCTTGCCACTTCTCAATCTATCCACATAGCTTCTAATAATTTGCCTTTTCTCGTATCTAAACCATTTACTGTTTGCAAAATCATGATTATGGTCGTATAAATCTGCCATCATTTCATAATGATTGATTTCGTTAGCATTTTTTCTAAGAAACTTCTCAAATTCATCATTATCAACTTTTAGCAGCTCAACATATGATACGCTGTCTTTAGATAGCTCTTGAACATCTTCCTTTGTACATGGTAATGTATTAATCATTTGATAACTCATTTGCTGTACATCTCCAAGTTTACTCTTATGGTCTGTTTTTACGATACCAAACATAGACCCATCAGCATTAATCCTGTCACACCAATATAAATAAGATTCTTGTAATGTATCTCCCATTAACTCTTTAAACTTCAACCATTTAATAGAGTTATCTGTAGTAATCATCTTAATATCTTTAAGTTTATGTTTAATTCCAAACATATCTTCTACTTCATACGTATCATAATCATGCCCATTATCATTGCACCAATCAATGAAGAACTTCTGTAAACATGTCTTGAATGCGCAAGATTTAAAGAAGTGATTTCTGAATAATGCCATTCCATTTACCCATGATGGAAGGATGTCAGCTTCAATAAGAGCCATGCCATCCCACAACGTATTTTTTACATATGTTTCTTCTTTTGATACAACACATTTTTTTCTTTTGACATCTACAGTTTTCCATCTTCTCTTATAAATTGGAAACCCACATTCATCAATTTTCCCGTTTTCAATAGCTTTAAGCCTATTAATTTCAGTTTTTTCTTCGTCAACAACCTTTTCTTGAGCGATATATTCTTCAGCCCTCACCACATTTGCAATTGTTTTAAACATACTGTCTTGATCTTTTAGAATAAGGATATCCTCTACAGGAATATTCATAGTATCAATAATTGTACTGGTTGTAAGAGGTGCATACGCAGACATTTCTACAATCTTAGCATCTCCTTTACCCATCTTCTTGCCAAGTCCCATAGTGAGCCAATCGTATGCTTTCTTGTATAATTTAGAGTTGATAAACATTACTTGACCTAATTTTGCCTTTGAAGGATTCCTGTAAAGCATTTTGTAATCAATAATAGTTTCTTTTAATTCACCTGTACTCTTAACAAGTTTATGATACTTTACTGGTACACCATACTGATAAAAATCTTCCCTAATTTCATCTTTGCTTTTCTTTACATATTTTTCTTTATTAGTATGTATTTTGGATAGTACCTTTTCTAGGTTAAGTATTTTATCATTATCAACTTCGTCTTTGTTTTTTTCAACTCTAATCGTATCTTCCATTCTGGAGACTTCCTCTTCGTAAGACCTAGAGCCAAAGTCGAAATCTAAGCAAATAATGTCTCTTGTGCTAATGTCTTTATATGAATTTAGTCCATTTTTTTCTATGTATATAGAAAATAAACTTTTGTTAAATACAGCATCATTACTTTCAAATCTATCTCTTATTCCTAGATTATATCCATATAATGTTCCAGCTTTTATGTTTTTAATTTTAAGCCCACTATCGTTCATAACTCCTCCTTTTTATTTTTAATTGTTTAGAAATAGCACGCATCGAAATATTCATCTCCTCCAAGTTCATCATAATCTGGTATTAAATCGTATATCGAATCCTTTATTTCGGTACTATTATTTTCAATCACAAACTCATCCACATCATCGTAGTTCACTAAACAGTCAAGATTAATTTTGTTTTCATGCAAATTTCCTTCCAACACGTCTATAAGTTTCCCATATTCTGAATCACTGAATATTTTGTTGATACGATAGTCATATTCCAGCTCTCGTATATTATCAAGTAGATACCTATTCACGTCCGCTAATAGTATGTATTTATGACTATCGTTGTCCTCATCATAGTTTATATAGTCAACTCCCATATCAAATCTTTCTCCGTAAGACTTTCTCTCTTTTATAATTCTTTTCAATTGCCGTTTAGAATGTATAAATTTAAAATCCTCAAAGCTGTCTTTAGTGGTTACATACATCGGTGTGAATTTCAAAATTATGTCGCTTAAGCTCTCAGAATACATTTTTGTTAATTTATTCTTAAAATAGGCTTCTTCATCTACCTTATATCCTTTTCCTCCTAATGTTCCATTATATCCATTTTTATACGAATCAAATTCAGCTATATAATAAATCTCCAACCTGTCCAATTCGTCCACGCTACATTCTTTAATTATTTCAAATGTAAAGTTTTCAATTCCATATTTTTTAAATGCTTTATATAATATTTTATTACTATTGTCTTTCCATGTAGAAGGTCTTCTATGCACTTTCCATCGTTCAGTTATGTCTTTAGCCTGACCTATGTAACATTTATCATTTATGTTGTTTGTAATTTTATATATTCCACAATACATGCATTTCCCCCTTTTTAATTTTTAATTTAACTTATTAACCTATAAAATGTATGCTTTACTGTTTAGGTATATAACTTGTGCCAATTTCATTTGTATCTATCTCTGGACAAAGAGCCATACACACTTCATATAATGCTGTTTCATAGTCACTATTATCGTCAAAGTAAATAGCATTATTAGCTATTGCATATGCCTTTTTAATTTTGCTATCCATATTAATTTCCCCCTCTATTCTTCTTCAACCTTTCAGCAGCTTCTTTACGTTGCTCATCCGTAAACTGCCTACCCACGTAATTAGCATTTCTGATTGAAATTTTATTATTAGAAATCACATATTCAGCACCAACTATCTCTCCATTTTCTAATTCTACCTTAATGGGTGTATACTTCAGTTTTTCTAATTTACGAATCATACTTTTTGATCTAGTGAATATTGTCCAATCCTCTCTAGCATCATCTGTTGTAATATAAGTCTCTCTTTCCTCTGCATCGTACATAGCATTTTTCTCCTAATTTTCTAATCTATAAATCACGTTTTTGAACTTTTAATATGTATTGCTTATAACTCATCTACCTAATATATGTATGTTGTTTATTCATTTTTCTAATTCTAATTTCTTTAAAGGTACTAAAGTTATCCCTAATCTTCATTTCCTTTGGTTGACTTAACGATTCAATCAAATAATCCATACAACCAATACTACATCCTTTACATCTTCTTTCACATCCTGCGCAAACCATTTTATCCTCCGTATTCTAATTGAATTTATTTAGATTTTTAATTTAACTTATTGTATGTATATAATTATAAACTTATATATTGTATTTCATTTATTTCTAATTAATTTATTAATGATTTTAAGTTGTAATTGAATTTCTTTAACGTTACCTTTAATAGCAAATACCATTACATACTCCTCCTATTATATTCTGCAATATGCTTGTCCAGTAGCTCTTTAACCTTTGGTAACTCATAATCAAATCTACCGTTTCGTTCAGCTTCACATTGTAATGAATGTAATCTTTCTCTTAATGCTATAATAATTTCTTGTAGTTCATACTTGTCTAGCTCCACACACATTATACATTCTCCTATTTAATTTACTGTTTATAGTATGTATTCATCAATATCTAAATCAATCTCATTAGATTCAGCCCAATTTTTAAGATTATATGTATCCTCCTCATTTTCACATTTACCATTCCAAATATAAATGCTATAATCTACTGGAATGTTCTTTCCTAATCTAATACCATTACCCACTTAAATTTCTCCTTTCATTTTTCAATTCAATTTATTTTGTTTTTTAATTTAACTTATTACTCTTTGATACTAACACTATAGTTTAAACTTGTCAACAGTTTTTAATTTAATATATTGTAAAAATAAAATGCACAAGACAATTGCCAATGACCTATATACTTCAATAGACTCATGCAATTGTATTGTAGACGCAATCTTTGATTGTGGCTTTAAGACCTTGATAACCCACTCACCACTAAGCTGTAGAGGTATTGAGCTATTGTGGTGGTGTGTTATATCTCACTTGCGTTCGATACGATTTTGGTTTTTAATTTTGTTTAATATAGGGGTGGTCTAGGTCATTTATAGTATATTGTGTATACGTTTCCTGAAACTACCCCTATTTATTTTTTGCTTCTTGGTGCTTCTTAATCATGTCGATAAGTTCTTTTGTGTCTTGTAACTCCTTATATGTATCAAACTTTACAGCAACCTCTCCCTTTTCTCTTCCTACTTGATCTATAATAACATAATTTCTATAATCATATGTGTCTTGTGAAATTTCTTTCTTATTTAATTTTCTTCTTTGCTCATATAGTAATTCTTTGCAGAAAGAAACATCTTTCCAAAATGACTTATATTCTTCTTCTGTGATATTATCAAACGTTCCTGTTTGTTTATTGTATAAGGCGTATACTGTCTTGTCTTTCACAATTATTCCCTCATTTTCAAGAATATCGTCAAACTTTTTGGCTGTTTTACCGCTTATATCAATATCATTATCTCTGATTATACTAGCCCTAGACTTTTCAAGACCTTCGCTAGTGAGCCTTGCTATGGTATAAATATCATGTTCACATTGTTTTTTAACATTATAGTGTGATTGAACCTTTTGCCAGTAAGATAATTCTATTGGACTTAACTCATACACTACATTTCTTCCTATCTTATATTTTTCTACGAGTTCCAAGCCTTTATCTTTAAGTCTCTTTTCAAGTTTCTTTTCTTTTACAATACTTTTAAAAGTATTTTCTGTAACATTTAGCAGGCTTCTAACTTCTTCTCTTGTCATAGTTACATTCATTAAACCAACTCCTCAATTTTTAATTTAATATATTATGTATTCAAGTAATTTCCTTGCTGTTAAGAATAGTATATCATATTCCAACAACTTGTCAACATTATTTTTTAATTTAATGTATTAAGTTATTTTTTCATATAAAACAACAACTACAACAAAAGATATTAAAGTCCTGTAACTATTTTACGCTCTTGAAAACTAGTAACTTACATTCTTAAATTTAATATTTTTACAATCACATCCTAATATTTTCCATTTATGATGTGTGGATAACTTTTTAGATAATAAAAAAGCAACCATAAACTTGTCCACAATAGAACAAATCATGATTGCTAATATTCCATAGAAACACAAATAGACCTTATGAAACCGACAATTTCAATAAGGCTTATTTATATATGTTTATTTTATTAATTTCTGCATGGTACTCTTCTTCTGAAATTTCTCCTAGTTCCAGCATGAGATGAAGATCATTCACCTTTTCTATTTGAGCAATATCCCAGTTATGAGAGTATGTCGTTGTAAACTTATTTTTCTTAGGAGTTGCTTTCTTAGGTTCAGATTTCGGTTTAGGTTCACCTGAATAAGGCTTATTCTCTACTCTAGGCTGAGGTTTTATTTTATAGCGACCACTTCTAAGCTCATCAAATAACATAGCCGTAAAGCTTACTATAGGAGTTCTACCAAAACAGTTCTGTACAGCAGCGTTAAGATCATCTAAATTATCTTTGCATAAAATTAACATCTGATTTATTGTTTGTGTAGGTAGACTTTCTTCAGTAAGTTGTGCTATAATATCCTTAGCTTTAAAAATTAAAGGATTTTCTTGAGATGATGTGTTGTTGGCAGACTTCACATCATTATTTTTTTGTCCATTTTTAGGTTGAGAAAGTTCTTTATCTTCTTTAAGTGTATATCTCTTAGCATCCGTAGGGTACTTTAAGTAAATTCTATTACAAAGGTTAACCCCCATACGTCTATCTAATAGGAGTCCAAATCTTTGTAATTCTTTAATGTATTTAGCTACAGTATGAGAACATTTCTTTTTAAGTTTATCACCTATAAGACTTCTAGCCATCTCAACGTATATTCCGTAGTTATCTATTTTGAGTTTTCCTGTGTTGTGAAGATACTTTAATTCGCCAAGCAATATACTGTATATGTTCTTAGCTATTAAAGATAAACCATCTATATTGTAGATATAGTCCACCATTCCATATTCAGATGTGAAATTATACTTCTCTGACTTACTAAAAAATGAATACATGATATGTCCTCCTTTCACGATATACTCTAATAGTACATATTATAACACATATCAACAAACATTATCAATATAATTGACACTGACACTAAAAGTCAGTATATTTATAGTATATCAACTCAAAATATGCAGAAGCCTAAAAAATGGATGACACCAAATGTAAATAAATGTAAAATAATTAGGAGGTTAGCTATGGCGTTTTTGTATTCAGAATTTAGTAAATTAAGGATTTCAAGAGGAGTATCACAAGATGAATTGGCTGAATTATCTGGAGTTAAAGCTTCCAGAATAAAGAATTATGAATGTGGAAGAAGGAGAGCCCACCTTGAAGATGTGGTTTTAATGTGTCAGGCATTGAATGTGAAAGTAGATGATTACTATAAGAAAGAATGCTTTACAATTTGCTTCTTAAGTAATAAAGGAGGTTCTTCAAAGTCTACCAGTTCTGTAAATGTAGCCTTTACTTTAGCAAATGAGTACAACAAAAAAGTGCTCTTAATAGATAGTGATATGCAACAGAATGCGTCGCAACATTTAAATATAGATATTAATGATGAGAAGAACTTTTATATCGCATTTAGTGAAAAACAATCATTGACAGATCATATATTAAAAACAGAATATGATAATATAGATGTAGTTACAAGTCATGATGGTATGAGTATGATTGAAACAGAAATGGCTTCAATGGAATTAAGAGAGTTTAGAATGAAACAAATTTTAAAGCCTGTATTAGACAAAGGTGAATACGATTTTATTATAATTGACACAAATCCATCGTTGGGGCAGTTAAATAGAAGCATATTGTATGCAAGTGATTCAGTTATAATTCCGTTAGAGGCTAGTGCATTTGGACTGCGTGGACTAGAGTTTTTGACTAGATTTATTGATGGGGTAAAAGACAATTATTCAAACCTTAATATATTGGGTATTCTAGTTAATAAATTCGATTTAAGAAAAAGAGTCCCTAAAGATGTAGTTGAGATGGTAGAAACTAGATTTGGGCATAGAGATTTATTGTTTAAAACTAAAATTATGACTGATAGTGCGATTGAGCAGGCACAGATGATGGGAGAACCAGTTGGCGTATCATTCCCAAAATCTAGGGCAAATTTAGGATTTATTACTTTATGTGATGAGATAATAAAAAGAAGTGAGAAGGTGGTAAGAAGTGGCGAACGCTTATAACAACAACAAAGACAAAGTTATGAAGGTTCAAAGTAAATACAGTAACAATATAGATAAAAACTTTTCTGGGAATGTATCTATAAATTTAAAAAAGATAGACTTGTCAAAGATAGAATATATAGAAGTTGATGACCTTTACTCAGCACCCTCAAGTTGGAATTTTTATTCAAAATTAAATGATGATAGTATGTATGAAATGGTAGATTCTATATTGGATAATGGATTAATGAGTCCTATTATCGTATGGAAAGTTGATAGAAAGAATATCGCTGATTTAAAAGAAGAAGATAAATATGGTTTTTTTGGCGATGAGTATATGATATTAAGTGGTCATAATAGAGCTAGAGCATTTATACAACTTAGTCAAAATGAAAATATCGGACGTGGATTTTTAAAGATTCCAGCATTTGTGTTTCAATCTTTAACTGAATTTCAAGCAAAAAATATTATTGTAGATTCCAACTACACCCAAAGAACATTGGATTTAAAAGAAAAGGTTGAATCTATATTGTATAAATATGATGTGTACACCAAAGAGAAGACTAGAAAAGGTGGCAGTACGGCTGATTTCATAGCAAACGATTTAGATGTTACTCCAAGAATGGTTTATAATTATAAGAAGATAGCTGACATAATCGATCCTATAAAAGAGAGATTATATGGTGGAGATTTAGCACTTACAAGTGTTCTAAAGTTAGCAACAAAAACTAAGGATTTTCAAACATGGTTGTACGATAAATATGGTGACAGTATAGATAATAAGCTTTTAAATAGAATAAAAGATACAACTAAAAAATCAGACATTGATAGATGGATGACTAAATTAAATGAAGTAGAAGATGAAGTAGTTGTTAAAACAAAAATACCATCACATTTAGAAAATGATTTTAGAAAAATGGTATCTGACTGGATTTATAATAAGACAAAAAGAGATGAAATACGAGAAAATTCCCAAGTAATATCATAGTGTATCCATTGAGTATCAACAGCTCTAACAGTTTAAGTGAAATATTTCAGTAACTATAAATATTATAAACAGACATAAACTAACACTTTATGTCTGTTTATAATATTTGAATGTAAAACCTTTATATGTTTTATATGGATAATTTCCATTACAAACTCCAGTTATTGATTTTCTATCAAGATAAACATCAAACAACTCTAAAGATTTTATAGATAACTCTTTTGCGTTATTAAATTTTCCTAAAAATAAATCGTCTTTGTAAACAAATACCTCTTTCGTACTGCCTAACTTAGGTGAATATTTAATGATATCTGAATCATAATCACACCATCCAACTAAACTTCCCTTTTTTAAATATGACGATATTGTATTAAAACTAAATCCCATATTTTCTCCTATTTTCATTGTACTTTTTAAACCAGCATTCCATAAATTACAGGCTTCTTTAACCCTATTGCTTAAAGCAAACCTTTGACATTCAACCCAATCAACGCTCTCTGTATCAAAATTTAATATTTTTGGAAGAGAACTGTTTGAAATTGAATTTTTTATCCATTCTAGTTCAGAATATCTACAATCAATTTCGATATAATATTTAATTCCATTAGATAATGCTAGTTCTTTTTTTATTTTGTCATTAGCTTGTTCAACTACTAATTTTCTTCCTCCTATTTTTGAAAAACATTCACTATAATGCTGCATCCCGTGTACCTCAATTATCATATTTTTAGACGGAATATAGAAGTCATAAATTTTTCTTCCATTCAATTTATTATTCTCCGATTTAACAAAAGCCCAATCAAATATCTTTTCTGCCTTATAATCAATATCCAACTGCATTAATATAGAACATATAAATTTATTTGGAAATGATATACCATCATTGCAATCGCATGGAACTTTCCCGTTCCTAATTACATCCTGACAACAAACAATCGTATCTTTGTTACAATGTGGGCAATTTAATATAACATATCCATCTTTTCTATTTCTGTTTTTGCCTATAGTGAATGGATCTATAGTATTCCTTTTGCTCCAGATATCTAAATTCCCATATGTATCTAATAAATATTGCCCAAAAGAACCACAAGCTTTACAAGATAGGTTTTGTCTATTCATTGTTAAATGTGATATTGTCACCTGATGACTTTCATGGATTCCTCTTGGACATTTAAACCAATATTTTTTACCATTGAATTTACTTATTTCATATGGTCTCTTATTATTTAATTTTTGATCAAATAGGTCTAAGTAATCTTGGTGATTGTTGTATAGGCACCAATCTTCAAATGTATAACATAAATCACAAGTAGTGTTTTTATTCTGTTGTATGGCTCTTCGTATGTGATTATCTCTCATAGTTTTTGTCTTTCCACAAGAACATAACAAATCATATATTTTAGCTTTGTTTTTTATTTTTTTAGTTGCTTCTTCGTTTAATCTTAAAACAGTCATCTGTCCAAACTTCAAACCTTCATAAATTTCAATTGCCATTTTATCATCTCCTAATCGTATCTTATAAGATAATTATATATCAAAAAAGATATATTGTAAATAGTATATATATAAACTTAATCAAAATATTTACATGTTATATCTTTTACGATATACTATGTAAATATAATAGAGGTGATGGTAATGGATAAAAACATAAGAATAATGATGATTAAACAAGACATTACAATGGGTAAATTAGCCGACAAACTTGGGGTGGCACAATCTAACTTAAGTAGGAAATTTAAAAATAATACTTTTACTGTAGAGGACTTAAAAAACATAGCTGATGCTCTTGAGTGTGATTTAACTATAGAATTTACTCCAAAACAAAAGGACTGAGATTATCAGTCCTTATTTTTTATCTTCCTATTCTTTTTAGTGCACTTAATGATGATATGTTAGGTGTTTTATTCTTTTGTTCATCGAGTTTATTAGTATCATCGTTTTTACTTTTAGGTTCTTCTCCTATGTAAGATAAAAAATTATCATCTTTCATTAACAGTGCTTTAATATGTGCGCTAGGGCTTGATTGTTGTTTCAAGAAATTATACATTTTTATTTCTAAATCATTGTTTTTAAAACTAAGAGGAATTGGTTTAGCCATAGATTACATCTCCTATCATTTTAAATCCTTTCGCATTAGCATGAAGATAATCGCATATTAAATCTACATCACCTAGATTATTTATAATACATTCTGCAAACACTTCAACTCCACCTCCAGTTAAATAATATTCAACTCCTGCTGGTGAAAATTCTAGATCTAAAAGAGACTTTAGATCATCTATATAGGGCTGAGATAATTCGGTTACGTATTCCATTTTATCATCAGTTTTACCTACTCTGCCACGTTGCATATAGTTAGCTACATCGTCTATAGAATGCCTGCCACCATGTAACTTCATTACTCTTTCTCTTACATCATTAAGCAAGTTTAGGCTTCCAAATGAAAGAGTTTTTGCTTTCTTAAATTCTCCATTTGAAAACAACAATACATTAAACGTACTTCCTCCTATATCTATTAGAACTATGTCTTTATTACTTAAATCGTTTTCAATGGTATAATAAGCCCCCATACCTTCTGGGAAGATTGTTATATCAAGCACATTAATTTCTCTGTTATCACCATTCAGCATAAAACTAAATTTACCTATAAATTTTTCCTTAATTTCATTAACATACTTATTCTCTTCTAATTGATATTGAGGTAGCCCTACTACAAGTTTAACATTATTACATGAGGTTGAATTAGAAACTGCATAAAGCATTAATGGTAACGTATCTCTATTAGATTTGATAATTTCTGTTTTTAGTTTACCTACGCCCATCTGATAACGCACCCCATTAAGTTCAAGTATGTCTTTAGTTCCTACATTGTACTTTGTATTATTGCTGTATACACTTCTACATATAAAACCCGTTGAAGTTTTCGTATTATAAACACCAATATCAAGTCCAATGACATCCACTTCATCGTTGTTAAAGCTATTTCTTACTGATTCCCTCACTTAAATTCCTCCCTTGATTTGTATTATCTTATATAAATTTATATTGCTTTATATTAAATTATATTCTTTGATATTAAAAAATGTTACTATTTTATGGAAATTTCTTACAATTATTATATTACATTATATTAACCTATATTATCAAGTATAAAATGATATTAATTAATGTAATTTATAACTTTAAGTATAACTAGTTTCTTAAATGGTTAAAGTTATCTTATATAAGGAGTGGATAAGCAATGACGTATAAGACTCATATTGCAGGTGCTATAGCTTTAACATTATTAGTGGATACTCAGTTAACCTTAACACCGAAACAAGAATTATTGCTTTATTCTAGCTGCGTATTAGGTGCACTAATTCCAGATATAGATCATCCAACTAGTAAGATTAATAAATGCAATCCATTTACTGGGTTAATAGGAGATATGTTAGGTCATAGAACGATCACACATAGCTTTATAGGGCTTTTGATATTTAACCTTATACTTTATATAGTTAACTTTAAATCTATCATTCTAGGCTTTAATATAGGGTATATATCGCACTTATTGCTTGATATGATGACTGTGAGTGGAATACCTTTACTGTATCCAAATAAGAAACGTTATAGAATCATGAAGTTAAAGACAAACACAGAACATGAAACAATAGTGTTGTCGTTGCTAATCGTGTTTATAGGCTGGTTTATTTTTAGATAAAAAAGAAAGGCTACCGTTAATTGATAACCTTTAAACATTTATTCCCATTTCAAATTTCTTATTTAGTATTGCTAGTTATTGGCAATTTAATACACTCATACATTAAATTACACTTTATCTTATTCAAGTAAATTAAGAGGTTAAAGAAAAATATCAATAACCTCTATTTGAATGTATATTACGCTGATTTTTTGGCAATTCTATTCTTATAGTAATTATATGTGGACTTGGTAGCACGTTTCTTTTTAACCGTATAACATCCTATATTCATGCACCCGATGATACAATTCATAGCTAGGAATGTTAAATTAAGACATGGAAGTATTGAAAATACAATTGCATATTTGGTGTTCAAAGGTAAATACGCTTTTCTTAATCTTAATATTACCAGATTAAAAAGATAGCTACCTGCACATAATATAGTTACTGCAAGGTTAAAGTTAAGGTTGAATAGAATTGATTCGGCAAATTGTGTTATCATGAAAATTCTCCTTTTCGATTGTATTTTATTTAAATAAGAGGGTTAGAGTAGTCGAGGTACAATAACCCTTTGTAGCCATGTAGCTTATCTAATGAATGAAGTAGTAGAGGAGTAGTGAACCGCCTACTATAATTGGATAAGCTATTTTTTCTGCTGTGTTTAATGATTTAAGCCTTTTCTGTGAATAGTTCATAAAATAATTTCTCCTTCGTTTCTGAGTGTATTTTACTTATAGTTAGGCTATACTATCGCATCTATTGCTGATAGCTTAACTAGTTGTAAGATAGCTAGAGCGTAGATGTTAGTCATTGACTCATCATCGCTAAAGGCTATGTATTAGGTAGGGCGATTAAATAAAACTATGTGTAAATATAAGCCCCACCACTAAGGATTATGTGTCAACCTCGCTATAGTGAACGAAAGGAAATGGAAGTGTATCTTTGTGAAGTCCATATAGCTCCCTAGCCTTTCTAGTAACGAGTTCTTCGTCTTCTGTATTAAGCAATATATGATAAATTTCATGGAATACTGTATTGTATAGTTTCTCAGTAGCATCGTATATATCTTTATAGAAATCCCTTATATGATTAACGTAAATGATAGCTGCGTCACTTCCTACGAATGTAAGGCCAAAAGTTTCAGATGCATAATAATCATTTTTTACATGGTGTAGTCTATTTACGCTCCAGTCATTTCTAAGTTCATCTAATGTGATTATTAGGTCATTTGCATCTTCAATAAAGAATAAGCGCACGTCACTTGGTAGAACAGATGACACTGAACATTCAATGACTTTATGATCTAATATATATTCACATGAAAAGTCCGAGGAGTATAACCATAGTCCTGCTAAACCAATTATTCCAGTTTTAATCATTAGTGAACCCAGTGCTGCTGTTGTAAGAATCATTTAATCACTCCCATATTGTTTCAAAATTATCTAATTTAGGATTCAATATTTTGTACTTAAAATTACACCTACTAGGCAATTTCTTGTTAGTTACATATATCACGGTAGGCTTACTTGCAAAATCTTTACTCCAATCAGATAGAAAATAGTTATTATACTTATCTATATTGATTGCGTGAGCATTACGTTCGGTTTCAACTTCAAGTAAAAATCTATATAATCTACCATTATAGACAACTTTAAAATAACCATCTGGTATTATGTGCTCATATTTTCTACCTATAAGTACATCTTTAATATCGCAAACTCCTAACAATTTAATATAAAAATCATTCCTAGTAAGACAATGCTGCATCTGTTTAGTGCTACGTGCTGCCTCAGTGTAGTATATCCAACCTAATCCTATAGTGTTTTTAAAACGTTTAATAATTTTATCCTCATGCAACTTTCTAAGCCTCCTGTAACAAGTATCTGAGTTGTTATAGAATAAGTGATTGATTTGTGCGGGTGTAGCCATTTTAAATTGAGATAACCATTCAAGCATTTTTTCGTCACGTTCAAGTATCATATCATCACATCCTTAATAATTAATTCATACTAAAGCTTACCATCGTCTTCTTCGTAATACACATCAATACATTCGTTGGGTTCGTAATGCGTTTCTTGAATATTATCAGACACCTCAACCTTAATTGATTTTTCAGGTGTTAAAGAGTCTATAATTTCCTTTATCATCTTGTTATCTATATAAAATGCCCTAAAGAATGTCATCTTCCCAGAAATTTTACCAATGGCTTGTGATTGTTGCAGTTCTTCAAGTCCATTATCGTCAATAATAAGTTGACTATTACGTTGGTTTAATACTTTCATGCCAATAATACAGCCTAGATTAGCCTTTAGTGACGCTGGTATAAAGTCAACAGTTGGCCTTTGAGTTCCAATTATCATAGAAATTCCAACGGCTCTAGCCTTCCTACCAAGCCTAACAAGAGTACCTACTACGTCATAACCTTCGACTTTGCCATTCTTGGTGTTTTCTTTTTTATCATCTACTAGATCAGCGAATTCATCTATAATGAGGAATATCCTGGTCATTTTTGTGCGAGGTTTATCCTTAATATATTCGTTAAAGTCTGTATATCCTTCCTTCTCCATAATCTGATATCTTCTATTAGATTCTTCTTCAACCTTAGAGATTACAACTTTGGCGTATTCTACATCTTTAGCAAATTCAACAACATTAGGAATGTCTTTATATCTTGCGTATTCCATTCCGTTTTTAAGGTCTATCATATATAATTTGCAACGAGGAATTGATTGTAATAAGAAACAAATCATGCCATGTGTTAATCTTGATTTACCTGCGCCAGCTTCAGCAAAAATTCCACAGTGAGGGTCTTTAGTTAAATCCCAATAAGATAACTTATTGTCTAAGTCCAACCCTAGCTGTACAAGTGATTGTCTCTCTGGTTTTTTGAATTCATATCTTTCTAATGGAATATTAACCTTTCTACATCTAAAACACATTTCAGTTCTGTCAGCATATATTTCCAAAAAGTGTACTCCTAATTTATTTTTGATATCATCTAATCTCTTAACAAAGGTTGATAAGGATAGCGAATCGGATAATGTAAATTTTGTAAGTGTATAACAAGGATTATCAACATAAGAATTAACCTTAATCCAATCTTTATTTTTCATAAGACCCATATTTTTAAATAGTAGAGTATATACATCACATCTTTCTTGTAATGTAATATCATTTTTATCTTTAGATTCTTTTCTTTTACTTTTTCTATTTAAGGCATGTTGATACCATTCGGGCTTAGTTGCAAGAGTGAATAACCCTGCTGATCCAGCTAATATCATTGAAACACCTATCATACCACTTAATACCATAATTAAACCTCCTCGTTATTAACAATTGTTGTATCAGCATTAGTATATGAGTGGTATTTATCATCTAACATTTCATTATAGCTTTTAATAAACTTGTAATTCTCTAATTCCTCTTTCATCTTATCTTTCTTGGTTTTAAATCCAACTACTTGTTGTGATGCTGCTACAAAAGCTAAGATCATTACCGCATAAAATATTAAGTTTAGCTGAGTATCACCATGAAACAATTGGATATAAGGCAGAAATCCTAATGAGTAAAGTTTAATATCATGTTTGGATTCTGTATTAAGCAGGCACTTCGTTGTATGTTTATTAATATAGTAAATCTTCATAGTATAACCTCCTATAATAGTGATAAAATCAAAATAGACAATTTGAATTTGTAATTGAAATATTCGGTATGATATATAAGAGAGCGGTAGCGAACGTATATATATCAAGGCGTAAATGTGAATGAATATTCTAAGTTATTAATATGTTTTTGGTAGAGTAATTATGACTTAATATATAAGTTTTCTTTGTAGTGTATTTGTTGTCTGTACTTGTGATAGTATTTGTGAGTGTTTTTGATTTATAGTATAAGATATGAAATGTATAAATATTTAATGCCAGTACAAATAAAAATTTTTTAAAAAATAACTCTACAGATTTAATCCATAGAGTTTCTATATAAGTATATGTTTTGTTGGAGGTTAATATATCTAGTGAAAAACATAGCCCCTCCCTCAATAGTTTAATACGCTGTTGATTTTTGAAGAGAGCATAATCAGATTTAGTACGAGATCAAAATTAGAATTACATACACAAAAAAATGAAATCGTAAGAGGGGATTTTGCTATATTATATAAGAATCGTATGAAAGTATTGATATATAAAGGGTTATACGATGTTTATTGGCATATTTTAGAGGTAAAACGGTATGTATTTTATTAAATTCAATATGAAATCGTGAGAAATGTTGTAATATCAATGGTTACAGCGTTATTTTTATGCCATTTTTAATGAAAATTGATGATTTTAGTGTATATTGAAATGGATAAAAGCGTTGGATATCAATAGATTGAACGATATCAATTACGATTACAATTTTGATTTGTGTTGTGAAAGTTGTATAGAAATGATAGTTTGTTTTGTGCATTATGACGGAAAATTTTGTGATGTGAAATTGTAGGTACTATAGCAAATATCGCAGCTCGATCTCGCCAAGATAGTGATAAACTACCCCGTACCCTTTGGCTATCAAGACTTCTAGCGATTATGGCAATACCTAACAATCGCTTATAATATATAATTATAATAAGTTGCGATAGCTTGTTGCAGATAGTATCTGTATGTAGTTATGAATACTAGATAATGAAGTTGTAATGACATTATGTAATGTGATAGCACCTTTATAAGCATACTATAATAAATTTGATACAGTGTTATAAATTTTGCATAACTTTAATATTAAATTAATATTGCCTACACTACATCATATAAGTTATTTATTGATTGCTTATTATGGATCCTATTGCATTATAGAGCAGCTACAATAAAGCTTAATATTAGACCAGATATTAATATTAGTATTAATCGTAGCTAAATATCTCTATTATAATGAAGTAATCCACGCTTAATATATTAAATTAAAAAATAATATTGACAGCATTACATATACATATATATAATAAATTTATAAAATAAAAAATTAAAAAGGA
>ERZ791765.598-NODE-598-length-35325-cov-8.074086_pt1 | contig 35325 bp, 27 predicted proteins | sample MGYA00509949_ERZ791765 | MGnify/ENA primary metagenome ERZ791765 (study PRJEB30046, sample SAMN00791980) | human gut metagenome | study: EMG produced TPA metagenomics assembly of the A metagenome-wide association study of gut microbiota in type 2...
TTATTTGCAGGCTCGGTAATTGAATTGCCGAGGATTCCCGCTTATTATCCTAAAGAATATATTTTGTCTTCATAATTTTTCATTTTATAAAAATCCTCTCTCTGTCTTATGCCTTCTTTTATCTGTATACAGAAAACTTGTCCCTGCTAGTGTGCCGACAAGTTGATTCTTGAAACAATCTTGCAGGATAAATTTTTTTATTTCAAGGCGGAGGAAGGAGGCGTAGCGGTGGCTACGGCGACCGACGACAACGCGGAAATAAGAAATTTAGACGCAAGATTGTTCTAGAAATCAACTTGTTGGTACACTAGTTTTGTTACCCATTTTTGCATACAAAAAGGACACCTGCCAAAATCTCTGCCAGTGTCCCTACTATATTTCTTTAAAATCACACATCTATATAGTATAAAAGGTATCGGAATCTCTTCTGTTCAAACAGCTTTTCCATATATTATGATGATATGGAAACAGTGGCAACCGGCTGACATGGTCAAGCTTTCTGACTTTAGTCCCTTCTGGCTTTGCGTCCCTGCCTTTCAACAGGTTTGCCTTTAAAATAATTTTCAGTTTTTCCAAAAATAAAATACCATGTGGCTTTTCTTACGTCAATAATATTTTGGTGGAAAATTTACATATATTTTAACCGAATCAAGTAACTCCCCTGTGGAGGTTACGAAAAGCAATAAGCAGTGGGTGAGGACCTGCTGTTTATTTTTCTAATCCCACGGAAAAAATGCCCATTCGCCATTTCCAACATACCATCTTTCATACCGCCGATAAAATCGAATCTATAAACATGGAAAGTTACTGTCCAGCTAACCCCTGAACAGTAACGGTTCCAATACACACTTTTTATTCCGTAGGGTTCTTTCCGGTTTTCCACATAAACTGCTAGTAAAACTGGTATCTTTTTTCTTAAAAGCGAAATCTCTGCAACATTCCTGACAAATCAGAGGGGATACTGCAATGTATAATGTGCATTGCCGGTATCCCCTCTGATTTATTCAACCATTATTCACAATTTTTTATTTCATTTTAACTTTTCTGACATTTGACCATTCACTGAATGTTTTTGAATTATCCTCAGAAGTACGGTTCCATGCATGTAAACCAATATAATAAGTGCCTGATTTAACATTCTTAAATGTAACAGTTACTGTATTTCCTTTTATCTTTTTTACATAATAATTTTCTCCGGAAACAGCAGGGCATTTCTGTCCGTTAGTTTTGGTAAGGGTATCACTGAGAACTACATCATAGCCCTGAGCGTTTTTGCTCTTCGTATATTTTACTGTCACTGTGGAGCCTTTAACAGTTACCTTACTGATCACAGGTGCTTGTGGCGTAATGGCACTCACATCTACTTTATGGATCTCAGACCACTGTCCAAATACTTTTTTGCCATCTTCACCCTTAAGCCATGCGTGGCATGCTACATACCAGGTTCCCTTATCCATATATGCAAATGCAGACTTCAGTTCTTCCTGATTTTTCAGGACCTTTGTATACTGTCCTGTTTTGAGCATATCCTCAGAGGTGCCGATCACATAATCATATTTCAGAGCACCCTTACACTCTTCATTCAGCACCATTTTTACGGAGTTTTGGGAAACAGATACATTCTTTATAACTGCTTTTGCAGGTCTGGTATAATTTCCGTCTGAATCTGTGATACTTCCGTCTGTACTGTAGGTATTTCCTTTTGTATCTGTTACAGTTTCATCTTTATTTACAGTTGGCTTTTTACCATCTGCATCAGGTGTCAGCTTCGTGCCATCCGGAAGTGTTACAGTTCCATCTGAACTGATCACGATTCCTTCCGGTGTAACAAGGTTTCCATTTCTATCTTCCTCAGTTCCCTCCGGGTAAGCATCCGGTATCGGAGTAACAGTTGGTACCGGCGTTACTGTTGGATTCACTGATGGTGACGGATTTACCGACGGTGATGGATTTACCGATGGTGATGGATTTACGGTCTGTATGATTGTGGTATCTGATATAGTACAGTTCTGAATTTTATCATCTGGTGTTTTTGTAATGTCACTCCAATATGTATCCGGAGCAGATTCACTGTTGGAAGTTATTTTTTTACCATTTACTGCTGTTCCTTTTGTAGAAGGAGATATAGTGACAGATTCAGTATACGCTTTACCTGGCTCCGCATTTTTGTTCATAAATGAATAAGCAGAACCCCCCTCCAGATATGCTTTTGCTGTTTCTACATTTCCGGTGCCCTCAACTGCATTGCCACCGTTATCACCATCTCCTCGTCCTGCAACAGCAATCAACGTTCCTGCTCCGGAAATCGTTCCGTTGTCAAGAATCACCGCTGCACCGCCAACTGAAGTAGTTGCTATGTTTCCTCCGCCGTATGCTGCAAGCTGGCTGCCCTCGCCAATAGTAAGTGTTCCGCTGCTGACTTTCAAGGCCGGCTGTCCGCTGTAGCTTTTTCCTGTGGCAGGATCTGTTCCTGTGGCAGCTTCATCACCTTTGATATATACTTTTCCTTCTACCTTTACATTTCCGCTTATCACAACAACAGGTGATGTATTGTGACGTGCCTGTGTTCCATTGGGAAGGAAATTAGTGTTGGAGTAGATCATGGAATTCTTTATGGTCGCTCCATCATTCAGAATCAGCTGTCCATTAATGGAAGTACCTGTCAGGAATTTTCCGCTATAATCATCGTGATTGACAGATATTGTTCCACCATTTTCTACTTCAATCTGTCCATATATGGAAGAATCTCTCAGATTCAATGTTCCGCCATTTTCTACTTTTATCTTCACACTGCTGAGAACCTTCATATTGACCATTGTAAGATCACATCCAGCCGGTATGATCAATGTCTGGGTTGTAGCTTCTCCCTCTGAAACAGCATATCCCAGTTCTCCATATGTACCGCTGGTGTGAGAGCCATACCAGGCTTTAATCTCTGCCGGGACTGTTACAATATCATCTGTATCATTAAAATCAGGAATTACCCATGGATCCATATCATACATGTATTTTCCATCTGCAGTCTTGGTTGCATTTTCAAGCTTCAGATGATCTGCCAGTTTTTCCTTAGTACTGTAAACCTTGAAAGTAAGCTCATTACTTGTTACTGTACGCCCTGATTCATCAGTTACTGTAACATTGACAGGATATGTACCGATTTTAGCAGGAGTTCCGCTGAGAGACAGAGAACTGTCATATGTGGAATACATCCCTGCCATCCCACTTTCACTGTCAATGTTTACCTTTGTATTCTTTGTGTCAATTTTTACACCTGTTTCTTTTAACTCCTTCCAGTCAGCTTCAACAGGTTCCTGCCCATCCGGAAGATCAGCTGCTTCCACAACTACATTACTGTTTTTGTTGGATGAAACAGAAGTGGATGCCCCTGAAACTGCATCGTATTTCTGCTGCCCTGTAACAGCGCTTTCGAAGTATCCTTTTAATCTGACATGAAGAGTGTTCACTCCGTTAGATGCACCGTTAATATTAGTTTCACCGGAATCAGCTGTAACAACTTTGAAGTCATTTCCTTCTGCAGTTACCTTAAGATAAAGTTCTTTATATCCATCACTTTTTATTGTAATGACATTTCCAGTATGAAGTACAGTTGAATCAAATACAACACGATTATTACTGCTGTCTGGACAATATGCTTTTCTGCCATATAATGCTATTGCATAATCTGTTTTATCCCATACTGTCCCATCTACAGATATTTCTTTGATTTTACTGATATAATCAGAAACATTATTTTCATCAGCTGGTTTAATGATCTTGTAGTCTGTACCTGAAATTTCCACTTGATCTCCCGCAAATGTTGGCGCATCTTTGGTCTGTTCAGGTTCAGACTGTGAAGTTACTTTTTCAACGTTCCAGTGTTTTCCGGTTCCTGTTACCTTTAAAGTAAGATCCTTGTATCCGGTACTGGTGATTACAATCTCATTACCCACTTCAAGTCTATCTGGAGATAGTCCAACATAACCGTCTGAGTCTTTTTTAATATATGTTGTTCCTGTAAGATTCCACGAATAAGTTACTTCATTCCACTCTGTTCCATTAATAGATATTCCTGTAATTTGCTCAACATACCTTGAGTTAAGAGAAGTTTTTAGTTTACAAACATTCGCAAAAGAACCACTTTCATATTCTGCTATCACCTCCGGCGGTTCTTTCACACTTTGTGTACCCTCATCCTGAGCCACCTGTACATTCTCCTGCTCATCCGCAAAATCCGGTGTTCCCGATCCATCACTAAAGGAATCATCATCTGCCTCCTGTGTGATCGCTGAATCCGTAGTCATTGAATCTGTAAATATGTCTGCTGCACATACCGGTACAGAAGCAATCATGTTTGCCGCAATTGCCATAGACATCAGAATTGCCATTCTTTTCTTCATCTGTTTCTTTATCCTCCTGTAATATGATATCAGGGGCCAAAGATGTTTCGACCCTGACTTGAAGCTATCTGTGTATCATCTCATTTCAGATGAAGCGGATAAAATCATCCGATTCACCCCATTTCTGCAGTGGAAATTTAAATGATCAAATCACGCAATAGTTTGCTTTGGTTAACTCTGTTGGTTAGTATATTCTAACCTGCGTGAAAATGCAAGAGAATTATTCTGCATCTGTTGAGAAAGTATCTCATAAATCAAGCAGTATCCTGTTGACAAATTTTTATCATTTCACAGCAAGATAAGACAGAATAGAGCAATTATGGCAATTCCATAAAATAATGCAGGTAATAAATCAGGTAACATCCTGCTATCAGTCTGAAAATATCATCTTCTATCTCTTTTTCGCTGCTGTTTAAAGTAATTTTGTTTCCTTCTATCTGAAGCCCCATTGTATCCGTGAGATTCTCAACCCGTTGCCTGTCATATTCTTTTTCATCCAAAAGAACAGACTTCTCATAAACCCTGAATTTTCCGGTTTCATCACATTCCAGTCTCAGATGCAGTTCAGGGAGTTTTCCGGGTTTAAAGGTTATCTCACTGTATGTCATAGATTGTCTTACTTTTGTGATTCCCTGTTTCACTGCCAGTATGATCCATTCATCCAATACAGGTCCTTTATACATAGGAAGTCCATATTGCAGATGTAATTGGGCCGCCTTGCTGATGCAAGCATTTCTGGTACGGTTATTCAGACGTTTATAAACATTGCTGCCCTCAACCGGGTAGTATTTCTTCAGTATCTTCTCTTCGGCTTTTGTCCATGGATCATTGGTTTTCCTGCTTAATCCCAGAATCATCGCTCTGTATTTGCATGCCTGAAGAGATCTTTCAGGAATAAGAGTATGCACATATCCGGCACCTTTTTCTTCATAATATCGGGAAATGATCGCATCCTCTTCCTGTGTCCATGGAAGTCTGTTATTGTCTGATCTGACATTTAAGTACTTAGCTCTGGACTGACAGGCAGTCAGAGTTCTCCCTTCCAATCGTTCTGCTGCCTTCCTGCCTTCCGCTTTGTAATATGTTCTTATAATTTCATCTTCTTCTGCAGTCCATTCTTTTCTTCCCTGTATGCAAAGACCTAATTTGGCAGCTCTTTTATTACATGCCTCTTTGGATCTTCCCTCCAGTCTTTTCTGAACTTCAGCACCTTCTGTCGGATAATAATTTCTCAGAATTTCATCTTCGCTGCTGCTCCATTTTCTGTTTGCCCCGGAATAAGTAAGTCCTAATGCAGCAGCTCTTCCTCTGCAGGATTCTGCTGATCTCTGATTTAAGCGATAACGTACCTTACTGCCCTCCGCAGCATAATACTCTCTGAGTATTTTATCCTCTGCCTCTGTCCATAATCTGACATATTTAACATCATTCTGTACAGTTGCTGAAGAGGAAATGTTTTTGGATATTTCCATTTTTGATGCCTGGATCCTGCAGCTTTTTGCAGTTCTTCCGGATAATCTTTCACAGACCTGATCTCCTTCTGCGGGATAGTACTTTCTTAATATTTCGATTTCATCGGCTGTCCATCTTTTTTTCGTATTTGCCATGTCTTACACCTGTTTTATATATTATTTCAAACTGAAATATTCACTACTTCTTACTTTTCGTAACCTTCGCAAAAGAATTCCATATGTGAATGCAATATCTACATAGAAATTCCTGAATGTACAACATATTCATACCCTGTCTCCGTAGTATAAGTTTTTTCCTGTCCCAGTGCCGGAATAACAGATTCAGGGCTGTGCAGACTTCCACTTTTAAATACGATCATCACTTCTGCTTTCTTTTCATTAACCGGAGTTATTTCTATATTATTGATTGTGTTTTCAATCATGGCCCTGGTGATATCTTTGGGTTTTACGCAGGAATATTCCTTTGCATAGTCTAATATCCTGTCCATCTGATCTGTCAATTCTGTTTTTGAAAGAGGTTTCATGCTTTTCAATTGTTCCAGATTCGCTTTTTTCTCTGCTATCTGCTGTGTAAAAACCTTGTTTCTGCTTAAAAATTCCGCATCAGAAATGTAGCCGCCCATATTGTAATCCAGCAGCTTATCTCTCTTCTGTTCCAGTACTGTTATTTCATGCTGTATGTTGTCAATTTTTTCTTCAGTTCCTTCTGTTTTGTTAATCTCTTTCTCATAAAGTTCCAGATACTTATGCAATATACTTTTATTGCTTTGAGCCAGATTGTTATAAACATCCGATATCATCTCCAGCAGGATTTCTTCTTTTACCGGTTTTGATCTGCAGGAAACTGCGCCCTGTTTTATGCGATGACTGCATACCCAGGTCTTTGCAGCTTTTCCGCGGACAGTTCTGACTTTCAGCCAGTATGCAGCTTTATCTTCCGCACAATGTATAAGTCCGGTAAAAAGGTTGTCCTGCTTATAGGAAGTTTTTTTCAACTTGATATTTTTACTTCTTTCTTCCATAATCCTGTTTGCATCTTCCCACAGTTTTTCATCCACAATTGCAGGGACATGGGTACCATCGTCTTTATACATCACCCATTCATCTTCAGGCAGGAATTTCTGTTTCTTAGTAAAGAGATCAACTATTTTTACTTTTCCACCAACATAGTAACCCTTATATTTAGGATTTCGGATAATATTGGCAATCACATGGCTGTCAATCTTTCCCCCTTTATAATTTCTGTATCCACATTCCCATAAAAATTGTTCCAGTGAATGGGTAGACCAGTTTCCCAGAGCATATTTTTCAAAAATAAGCTGTACCATTTTTGCCTCTTCGGGATTCAAAAACAATTTTCCGTTTCGCTTGTCCCATCCATATATATGTGAATTACCAAGAACCACACCGTTCTGTATGGATCTTGCATGACCGAAACGCACACGACTTGAAAGTTTTCTGCTTTCTTCCTGTGCAATACCGGACATAATTGACAGCCTGAGTTCCGAATCCTCATCTAATGTATTGATATTGTCATTCCTAAACCAGACAGCAGTTCCACAGTCCAGAAGCTCTCTTGTATATCGTATACTGTCTAATACGTTTCGGGCAAAACGGGTGATCTCTTTAGTTATGATAAGATCAATTTTCCCGGCTTTTGCATCCTGGAGCATTCTCTGGAATTCCTCTCTGTGGGTTACGGTAATACCGGAGATTCCTTCGTCTATATAACCATCCACAAGCGTCCAATTCTTTACGTCTGAAATCAATTGTTCAAAAAAAGTCCACTGATGCTCAATAGAGGTTTTCTGTTCCTCCTTATCCGTACTGACTCGGGCATAATACGCCACATTCAGTTTCAGATCAAATATATTTTTCTGCCGGGATTTCAGTTCCTCACGTGTTGCATAAATATCCATCTTATTCCTTTCCAATCAACTGATTCGCTGGCAATATTCATCTGAACTGTCCATCTGTTCTCCATTCTTCGCGACTACTGTATTGAATGTACTCAAGGTTATAATGTCTTTCTGGATACTGCTGTGCAGTTTTTCGGAAATCTGTCCATTATCAAGCATTTTGTCATTAATCATTGTCAGTACAACCTGTTCCAATGTCATAAGCATTCCTCCTGTTCTGTATGTTATAATGTGCAATTTGGCACAGAACTATCCAGCGGTAATATGATGAATTTCATAAAATTATTATAACTGATTCAAAGATAATCAAAGATAATTGTTTTTGAGACGAAAAAAAGCAGCTAACCTATTTTTCATAGACTAACTGCTTAAAGTACGTAAAAAACCAGAAAGATCTAACAGTTCAAAAGATTCTTTCCGGTTTTTTACACATATAAAGCGAGGGCATCGCTCAATCATCTAATTTGATGATTTTACGACACCCCCATCCCTTCAGATATATATCAGGAAGACAGTTCTATCTGCTTCATTTCTTCCAGAAAATCACGGATATAGGATACTGCCAAATCAAGGGCCTCCTGTCCAAGTTCTGCGGAAGAATCTTTCGGATCAAAAGGTCCAAACCAGCCGCTTGGAGCAATTTCTTTGGTATCTCTCACAAGACGTACGATACCACCCTTGAAATTAACTGCCTGGATATAAGCCGCTTTCATATTCTCAGAAGGATCCTGTGCATTGATAGGCTTGCTAAGTTCCAGATGTACTGATTCCGGAGCAATTGCCATCATAGCTGAGGTCTCCAGAACATCACCATGGCCGCCATCAAATTTCTTGTCAAGTTGAGCCACCAGACTCCACCAGTCTACACTTGCACATACGCCCCCTTTGTGATATACCTCCAGAGCCGCCCGATCAATGGATGGAGTATTGCCGCCATGGCCATTCAGAACTACAAAACGTTTTGCGCCATGCTGCATCAAAGAGTCCATAATGCCATGCAGAACCATATACAGTCCCTCATAACCAATATTAATACTTCCCTCAAAGCTTAAGTGATAAGGACATACACCGTATGGAACAGTAGGTGCTACGATTACGTTATCTACATCCTCCACATGATCCGCCAGATAGGACGGTACCATAAAGTCCGTTCCCAACGCACCCTGTGTTCCGTGCTGCTCGGTGCTTCCCACCGGAATCACAATAATCGGATCCTTCTCAAAAGCCTCTTTTGCTTGTGCTGTAGTCATTTTTGCAAGATACATTTTAAATACGCCTCCTAACTTTTATACTGTAAAATGACGATCAATAGTCTCCTGCGGCGGAGTTTCTGTAAATTTACTTACTACAATCATTACAATAGAAGCAATGATCGTAGTTGGGAACAGTGCATGGAATCCCATAGCCAACGCCTTGACAGACGGATTCAGTGTAAAGAGCAACAGTGAAATAATACCTACTATAACCGATGCGATTGCTCCCTTCGCTGTTGCTTTCTTCCAGTAAATTCCAAACAGAATCGGCACTACAAAAATTGCCATTCCTGAAAATGCAAACAGGTTAATTTCAAAAATACTGCCTGGCTGGAATACACCAAAGCAAATTACGATGATACCGATGATTACAGTTACTACCTTGGACAACTTCATAACATTCTCATCTGTAGCATCCTTATTGATAATCTTCTGATAAATATCACGGGTAACAGCACCGGTAGTCGTTACCAGAATACCATCGATTGTGGACATACCTGCTGCCACAATACCTGCGATGAAAATGGAAGCCAGGAAAGGATTCATGCCTCTCTGCAGAATCATAGGAATAATCTGATCTGCCTTCTCAATATTCTGAATGGAAGCAATACCATTTACACCGGCCCACTCAATCAGAGTTGCAGAGAAAAACATACCTGCAGTACCAAGAAGAATTGCTTTGAACATGGTCTTATGATCCTTCATGGCAAAGAACTTGGTAAACAGGTGAGGCTGTCCCATGGTAAAGAACGACCATAGCACAATGTTGGATACATAATAAGTCCAAGGCATATAACCGTTAGCACCCGGGAAGGTCAGATAAGCCTCATTCATACTCTGAAGTGTATGGTTAATGTTAGAGAAACCTCCACCCATTACTACAGATACAATAAATGTAACCACTGCAGTAGCAATCATCAGAGATCCCTGGATAACATCCGTCATCATGGCACCTTTCATACCACCGCTCATACAGTAGAGGATAACGATAATACCCATTCCCACAACACCTACCCATTCAGGCAGTCCGGTAAATACATGTACAATAACACCTGCTCCGATAATCTGTGCGCCCATCATCGGAACCAGGAAGAAGAGCATCATTACGCCCAAAACACCGCTCATATTCTTGGAGTGATAACGGTCTGTCAGGTAATCGGCCATAGTCAGGAAACCATATTTATGACCAAGAGTAATCAGCTTACGGCCAATAAGAAGAGCCGGAAGAATCATACAGAACACAGCTCCAGGTACAGAAATAGCCATTCCTGCATAGCCTACACCGTAAATGGTTCCCGGTGTACCAAGAAATGTTCCCATGGAAAACTGGGTTGAGAAATATGCAATACCACTTACTACCACGCCAGCCTTTCCACTCAATACAAAGAAATCGCCAATATTATTCGTCTTACGTCCTGCGTACCAACCAATAAATGCCATAATTCCAAGATAAAGTACCAGAACTGTATAGAAAGGAATCGGTGCTGGCTGAATTACTGCTGCTCCATTCATTTATTTGTCCTCCTCATCATAAGTGTGATATTCTTTTCTCTTCATACACATGCGATAATAAACAATAATCAGCACAAATGTAATGGCAGTGTGAACAATCCATCCGAATATATAGAGTGGAACACCACCAAATGCGGGAATATACGTCTCGCTGTAGAAAAACGGGAACGGAATCATAATTAATACAAACATAATCAGAAAAATAATCAACCATGTCCGTTCGAAGTGTTTCTCAAAAAGTTTCTTCATAGCCTTTTTCCTCCTTTGCTTTCGAAAGAAAATCATGTAATATATACTATGATTTTCTTTCGATTTTTTGTTAAGTATATACTTTACTTTATATTTTCCATTATACATGCTATAATAAATTTGTAAAGTTTTTACTTATATTTTTATGAAAAAAATATAAAACATTGCATGCACCATGCAAAGAAAGGACATCGTGTAATATCTATGGATATTTTAGAGCATCTTCAAAAACTTTATCCTGCCCTGACAAAAAAGCAGAAAACAATCGCAGATTATCTAATTGCTAATCCGGAGGAAATCAGCTACATTACACTGGCACAGCTAAGCCATCAGACCGGTACCTCCGAGCTGACTTTGCTTCGTTTTTGTCAAAAACTGGGGTACTCCAGCTTTCTGGACTTAAAGGAGCAGTTTCGGGACTATACCCAAAAAATGATTAAGCAGGCCTCCTCTTCTTCCTTTTTTCTGCCAGAGCGTACCTCAGGCGAAGACACCGAGCGGGAACAAATGCTTCATGAAATCTGCAATACAGAGGCCGCAGTTTTCTCTGATTTTATTACCAACATCAATCTGGAATCTGTCATAAAGGCTTCTGATGAAATCCGGAAAAGCACCCGTATCTACATCTTTGCCCATGATATTTCTCTGGTTCCCGGCAAATTTTTACAGAGCCGTTTGGAAATTCTGTACTTGAATTCTGCGTTGATTGATTTATCGGATCTGGAAGTCACCCAGAAGATTATCCAACAGCTGACGGATGGTGACCTGGTAATCTTTTTCTCTTTCCCCCGCTATTATTTTCCGATTGGAAATATTGCTAAAAAAGCAGCTAAATCAGGGGTACCGATTCTGACCATCACAGACAGTGATACTTCACCGGCAGCTGCGCACAGCACACTATTGCTTCTCTGTCCCACATCTACGAAGCTGTTTTATAACTCTATGACTGCACCTATGGCTATGCTCAATATTCTGGCATCCTGTCTTGTCATCGATAGTGTATCACCATCTGAACGGCAGATTTTTATCGACACTTTGCCATCCTGATTTTTAGCCCAAAAACAAAACCGGATATACAGGTTTCCAACAGAAAGCCATATATCCGGTTTCGTTTTTATTCTCTTCTTACTTCTCATAGGTGCCTTTTCGAATCACCTCTCCATGCTTCATAAAGATCTTTCCCCTGGCTACATAAGTATCCAGCGTCAGATCCTGATCAAACAGCAACAGATCCGCATCGGCCCCCTCTGCCACAGTTCCCTTGATTCCCAGTAAATCCAGCCCCTCTGCAACCTGACAGGTCATATAAGGCAGTGCTTCCTCCAGAGTCATTCCCAGAACCTGTACCATATATTTCAACTCTTTATAAAGTGCATCCACACCAGATACACCTATCTCCAGAAGGCTGCCGTCCTCAGCATAATTAGACCAGCTTCCGTGTCCGTCAGAGCTCATTGTGATATGCTCTGTGGGCAGTCCCCGCTTTTTAGCCTCCAGAACACATTCTCCCGGTGAAGTGTGCATACCGCAGGTCAGATCAATATAACCTCCCCGCTTCAGAAATTCGTAGCCCTCTTCCAGCAACTTTTCATTCCGGTTGACATGAGTGGGACGGAAAATCCGTACAGGAACAGAACTCACCTCCAATGCCCGGAATACCGGCGCAAGACCATCTTTGTCATCTCCCATGTGAAGCACCACAATGCCTGGCTTTCCACTGAGCATTCCCGCCACACGAGCTTTACTTGCAATCTGAACCAACTGATCACCAGTCACATTAGGTGCCCGGTGATCAGATATCGCCAGCTTCACACCCAAAATCTCATTCACGAATACGATGTCCCTGTCTGTTTCACCTGTGATAGTCGGGCTGGGATATCCGTAAGCACCTGTGAGCATATAAGCACTCACGCCCTCCTCACAGAGTACCCGGGTCTTCGCATAAAGATTGTCCACACTCCTGGTGATACCATCCGTACCCAGAAGTCCCACCACTGTTGTGATACCGTTCTCTACCAGTTCTGACATCTGTAATTCCGGTGTCCGCGTATGAAAGCTTCCCTCTCCACCGCCTCCGGTGATATGTACATGTTGATCTAAAAATCCGGGAGTAAGAATCTTGCCCTCTGCATCCAGCACCTCGCACTCCACAGGCAATTCTCTGATGGAATCCTGTATACATTCAATCTTTCCCCCGCAAATCAAAAGATCCTTTTTACCGAGATATTCCGGTGCGTAAATCGCTGCATTCTTTACCAATAACATAACTGTTCCCCTTTTTCCCGTAGCTGTTCATTACGCAGATACTCCAAACTATCATGAACAGTTACTTTTCTTTTTTCGTTTCTACTCAAAGTATATACGATGGAATCCGTTTTGTCTATGAAAGTTCTGAATAATTAGCTATATATTTCCACCATCAAGGTACATCCGATATGAATGTTTGTCCCATTGGCAGCTTTCCTGGAGAAGTAATTTCTAATCGGTTGTCATATACCGCCACCTGTATCGTATCATAATGAATTATCAAAAATAAAATCTAAGGTGGACAGATTGCTTTGTCTATTGTAATATATGCTGTATGGAATTTTACGAGGAGGATTTATCATGGAAGAAAAAATACTTAATTTTATTCTGGAATGTGCAAAAGTCCAGAAATTGGTTCCATTCTCACTTATCGAAGAAGAATTTAATCTTATTCTGGACGAAGCCTTAAAGTCGGTCATTACGGATGCTCTCTGGGATAATGATACTATTTCTGACGTAACTATAGGAACTGATGGTTTTACTGTCACATTTTTCGAGAATTGATCGTAAATATCAAACTAATCAACTGATGACACGAACACAGCCAGAAGCATAAACAAAGTATCTGATAAGCAGACATGATCTAATACCTTATCAGATACTTTTTTATGTTCCATATCTTGCCTGCAATTTACGACCGTCTATAGCAATCCTCGTAAATAATGCATTTAAGACAGTTCAGCAGAGTGCGAAAGACAAGGAAGATATCTGCAGGCGTGCTGACGCACGGCAAAGATATCTGACGCAGGATTTCACACTCTGATGGACTGGATTAAGATGCATTATTTTAGAGGATTGCTATAGTCATATTTCTCAAGCCCCAGATTCTCAAAACAATATCTGGACTTTCCAACACTCTTCCTGCCATATTCGATTGCCTCAGCCGGGCAATAACAAATGCAGGCCATACAATGCGTACAATGCTTTTCCCATACAGGTTTCTTATTTTTCATTGTCACATTGTTTAACGGACAGACTTTTACACATTTGCCACATCCGGTACAGGTCTGATCTGCATAAAATGCCTTTGCTTTTACAAATGCCACATAGAAGATATCATTCACCAGACCACTCTCAAAAGATGCACCGAAGCCACTTTTTGATGGAAGCTTCTCTCCATGTTTGATTGCCAACACAGCTTTAGCAATATCAGGACCTGCTGCCGCAACGATCTTCTTTGCTTTCTCCACATCAGGAGCATTAAACATGGCAATGTAATTCTCCGGCATAATAATCTGTGCCGTCCCCATATGCTTTAATCCTTTTTTCTCACTCAATTTTCGATTGTATATATCTGCGCCACCAATACCGCTTCCGCAGCTCATCACATACCAGACATTCTTCGCCCCGACAAATTCTGTCTGTCCGATCCAGTCAGAAACCACACGCGGGATCCTCCATGCATAAGTCGGTACCACCACTACCAGATTCTCTCCTGTCTTAACAGTTCCGGTATCACCCGATTTAATCTGTTCGTTCATACAGAGCAGTTTTTCCTGCAAGCTGCCGGCAATCCTCTCTGCTATATATTTACTGTTTCCCGTTCCTGAAAAATAAACAACCATGTCATTTCCTCCTCGCGCCGTTTTATCCTAATAAAAAGATATCACATTCGTTCCGTTTTCTCAATATCCGCGGAAGCCCTACTCCAATATCATTGATCTGTTTGTTACTGTTCACACACCACTGTCCCGCGAGGTGTTTTGGCATGAATATGCCAAAATTCCATTGCCGCAGGCAATCTGGAATGAATTTTGGCTACGTTACTGTGAACGGAGTGAACAGTAACATCTGTTTTCCATCAAACTCACCACATATAGAAAAAAAACACCGCGGATCTCTGCGGTGCCTAGAATTATTCTGTTTTTCTCAAAGAGCTCATAAACTCTTCCTGTTCTCTGTCTTCCAACTCTCTTTCCTGTTTCGTCTTATTTTTTGATACAGAAACTATTACAAAAAGTAATAACACTGTCGATATGATAATACAGACGATAAATGCTGTTATGATGAATTTTTCCATGATCTTTTCCTCCACATTTTTTCATAATACGAAGAAAAATACTCACGGTTCTGGCACCTATCTTATCCGCGGAAACCCTTCCCTTTATTTTGGAACATTAGAGATCATTCTGCCAGGTATACGAGACGGAAATCAATGCCTATTAGTACTCCGCGGAGCCCCATCCTCTATCCCAAGTATCCGCAGAGTCGGCCGCCCATTTTTCCTGATCTTTTCTTCCAGCTCATACTCATGGCCCACGATATACCTTATCTGTTTTGCATTAATTTTCTTAACCGCCCGGATCCGATACTCCCATTCAGGATCAACAGGATTTTTGCTCTCCATGAAAACCGGAATCCCGCTGTTTCTCAATATCCTCATGTGCAGTCAGCCAGGTCAGGTATCTGTTATAATCCGGATCAGTGTCATACTTTGGTTTTATTTTCCGCGGAAACAACTCCACAATGATCCAGTTAAACGCAATATTTCCAGAGCCTCTTTTACAATAAGTACTCAGCGATACGACATCCACCCACATGTTTTTTGTATCTAATGATTTTACGATATTTTTGACTATATACACTGCCGCGGATTCCCCGCTGTCGATATAGTCAAGGTAGTTCTTATCCTGTCTCCAGTCCAATAATCTCATCCTTTTTTTATTTTCATCAAATATCCCGAAAACAAAGAATCCCGCATTCCTTAAACCAATAACGCCCGCTCCGAATACAGTTTCCGACCAGTGCCATATCAGAATATGCCACATTTCTTCCACCGCTTTGCATTTTTCTATTTTACAATATCAAAATATCCAATAATTCCAATATAGCCATCTTTTTTTAATGGAGTCCACAATGTATGCAGTTTCAGATTATACATTTGTCTTTTGTTTTCAAACCTTGCTTTTATCTGTAATGAAATCTCTTTATTCTTTATTGAGGTCTGCTCCAACAAATCTACGATATTTTGAATATCTTCTTCACTCACTTCAAACACTTTGAATACATCAAATCCCGGATCATCTCTCTGGTATATTATCTTCTGTTTTTCATTTATTATAGTTAACTGGCCCGAACTTGCATTGTAATCAATCGAATTCTTGCCACTGTTCGATTTGAAGAAATCGATTTTTTCCTGCATGACCTTGATAAGACTCTGTGAATAAATCTGGTTCGGTAAGGATTTATCACTGAGTATTTCATTCGAAAGTCTCTGTGCTTCATGATAATATTTATTATCATCCATCTCTTTACCAAGCATTTTTGAAAGCTGAGTACTCAGTTCTTTCAAACACTTAAGGAGGATGGGATTAAACTGACCGCATTGCCCATCCAGGATCATTTGAATCGCTGTATCATGATCAAATGCTTTCTTGTAACACCTTTCACTGGTGAGTGCATCATAAACATCAACAATCGATACCACCTGCGCGGAGATTGGTATTTCTTCACCTTTTAAGCCATCCGGATAGCCCTTTCCGTCCCATCTTTCATGGTGCCACCTGCAGATTTCCCATGCGGTAGGTGAATGTAGGCTGTTCCAGCAGAGTATATGTCATGGTGCCCGTAGTGTCACTGTTCACAAACGCCTGTGCCATGTAATAGTAGACGAAGGCAGCATCTGCTTTACCCTTACGGACAGCTTCCATCATTTCCTGTCGGGTACTGCACATCAGTTTTTCTGCACCGGGTGCCATTGCATCTTCAATTGAATTTGCTACTGTCTGGTCAACAGTAGCAACAACATTAATTTTTCCATCAAAGTCACGCCGTGTCACCCTTGCCATCTGCATCGTAATGAAAGGTGCAGTAATCCCCCATTTATTCGTCTCAGCATAGTTATCTGTTTCCATGCGCGCATCGATGCTCATCTCTGTGGTTTCCTTATTTTTCTGATAAGCAATATACTCATCTCTGGTGACAGGTGTAAGAAACTCATAGGAAATCCCGGCATAGTCTGCAATTTTCCGGAAGTAATCCGGGATAATCCCCTTCATCTCACCATTTTCATTATAAGAATATGGATAACGGGTCGGATCGCACAGAACATGAAGCGGGTTGTCCTTGGAATACTGTGAAATAATACTTTTTTCTTTCTCCGTATATTCCAGATTCTTAGTTTCTATGCTTTCATAATTTTTATTATAAAGTGTCGTTTTCCAGTCACCCTCAACTGCATTCATCTGGTCGATTGCATAATTGATCTCATTCAGCAATTCTGTATTACCTTTTTTAACAATGACATAGAAATCGCTGCTGTCAAATTTATCCACGATACGCTCATTATTTGTTTTTCTCATAGAAGTGGCAGCAATAGCATCAACATTTCCGCTCTGAAGAGCTTCCTCCATCTCTTCTGTCGTATCAAAATAAAATGGATCATATGTAAATCCTTTATTGCCTGCAAAATCCGCAAGCTCTTTATCTCGTGAACTTCCGTTCAAAAGTGCCACACGCATACCGTTGTAAGTACTGTAATTGCCATCCACAATCGTGCTGTTGTCACTGCGGACGGTCAGAATCCCATTATTGGTTCCGATCGGACGTGAAAAATCAAACTTTTCTTCTCTTTCCGGTGTTTTGCGGGGAGATGTTACCATATCAATCTCGCCATCTTCAAGCATCTGCTGCATATCATCCCAGCTCTTATCATATCCGATATATTCGTAATCTACATCCCAATAACGAGCCATCAGCCGAAGAAAATCATAGCCATACCCACTGCGGTTGCCTTCTTCATCCATCACATGATAACCATCCATGGCAAAGAAACCGACTTTGACAGTTTCATGCTGCGAACTGTCTTCGGCTGCATATGCAGTCTGGGGAGAAAATATCATACACACGCATACAAAAACCAGGAACACTGCCACATATTTCTTTGCTCTCGAAATCATATTAAATCTCCTGTCCGTCTGTCTGTCTGTCTGTCTGTCTGTCTGTCTGTCTGTCTGTCTGTCTGTCTGTCAAATATATTTCTCTATACATCTCCTTGTCAACCTCCTGGTTTAATAAAATTGCACTGCCGCATCAAATCCATTTGTCACTGTTCAATAACCTGCGGTTCGGTACCCCCCCCCCACCGGATTTTATGCTTCTGATCGTCTTTTCCAGTACCTTCATCTCAACCGGTTTTGAAACATGTGCATTCATACCGGCTGCCAGAGAATGCTGAATGTCCTCCGAGAATGCATTGGCAGTCATGGCAATGATTGGAATCTTCTTTGCCAGTTCATGGGAGCTTCTGCGGATTGCCTTCGTTGCATCATAACCATTCATAACAGGCATCTGCACATCCATCAGAATCATGTCATAATCACCTGGAGCAGACTGTTCAAATGCTTTCAAAATCTCTTCGCCATTTTCACAGATGGTACATTCCGCACCTTCAATCTTTAACAGTTCCGTCAGGATCTCTGCGTTCAGCTCATTATCCTCTGCACACAGGAATCTCATTCCCTGAAGGATATTACCATCCTGCTCATCTATTTCTTCTTGTACCGCCAGAGCAACCGTTCTATCCTCTGCAATTTTCAGATCCATGAGAACCTCAAAACAGCTTCCCTGTCCCAATTCACTGTCCACATCAATGGTACCTCCCATTGCTTCAACCAGGTTCTTAGTAATCGCCATTCCAAGTCCGGTTCCCTGTATTTTATTTGTAAGGGAACTTTCCGCACGGGTAAACGCATCAAAAATTGTATCCTTGAAATCTGCCGACATTCCCATACCATTATCGCCAACTAAGAAACGGTACTTTGCATAGACAGATGACTTTGTCTCACATTCTTCTACAAAGAACTGAATTTCCCCACCTTCCTGGGTATACTTCACTGCATTGGAAAGCAGGTTACTGAAAATCTGCATCAGGTGAACCTGATCCCCATTCACCCACTCATGCTGAATATTTTCTTTTATGATTGTAAGGGTCTGCTGCTTTTCATATATTTGAGTATGAAATATAGTGTCAAGTTCCTGTATAAAATCCAGAATAGAAAAGTCAGAATACTTGAATACTGTTTTTCCTGCCTCAATCTTGCTCATATCCAGAACGTCATTGATAATTCCCAACAGATGCTGTGATGAAATATCTATTTTATCTGCATACTCTATAACTTTTGCTTTATTACCTGCATCATGTCTGATCAAAGATGTGATACCAATAATTGCATTCATAGGAGTACGAATATCATGTGACATATTAGACAGAAAATCCGTTTTCGCCTTATTTGCATTTTCAGCTGTCTGTAAAGCCTCTGTTGCAGCGTTCTTTGCCTTTTTCAGTTTTTGATTGACTACTTCCATTTCCTTCATTGTTTGTAAATGAAGTTCATTATTTCTTTTTTCATATTCTGCTTTTTGATCTGCAAGACTAAGTCTGGAAATACTGTAGAATAATCCGGCAAAAAGTAAAAGTATAAAACCTGCCATGAGTGTTGTTGTACACAACACCGTTTTCTGGTAATCCCTCAGCACATTGTCAATAACTCCCTTTGCCACAATACATACCAAAATGGTGTTGTTGCTTTCTATCGGGCAATACCCCAGATAATAGGGGTTCTGTTTTCCCAAAAGTGCAACTCCGGATTCTCCGTTATCAAACTTCTTTTTGAACAAATCAGCCTCTTCTTCTGTAATAGCCTGTTCTCCTTTTAAATGTTTTAACAAGGAATAATTACGCTGGTATTTATCACCACTCAGGTTCGTATACGTAATATTTCCGTCATGATCCAGCATGAACAAATATGCTTTCCCATGATAACCTTTCAGTTTTAACATGGAATCCAGTTTCGAATGATCATACACAGTTCCAATTGCCGTATAAGTTTCCCCATTGATAGTGTATTCCTGACATGGGATCGCAACCAGATAACCGTCTTTTTTCTCCTGATCATAATCAAGACGCACCAGTTTTCCAATATTGTATCCGTTCTTTAAGTCCAGCAGAAGTTTACTTGGCATATCAATCCGCATTTTTGTTCCACCTGCTGATATTGCCTGACCATTTTCCTGAAGGAATATAAGTGTACTTTCCGATTCTTTTTCCCATGCTTCAAAGAAACTTTTGTTCACATCCGTTTCAAGAGACAGCTCCCTCTCATGAAGTAAAAATTCCTCAACCAACTGCAGCTGGTTGTAGTATCCACTCACTTGAAGATCATAGGTCTGCTGTATCTGTTCAACAACAGCTTCCATACTGCTTTTTCCATTTTCGCTGATATACTTGCTAGACTCGCCTACCAGATACTTTGTTCCTGCTAAGCTTAAAAGAATAATAAGTAGTATAAGCAACAGCCTTGTTATTTTTTTTCTTTTATTTACCGTTTGTTCTATCTCCACTTTTACTGTTCAACCTCTATATAGTCTTCCGGTGCTGACGGCTGCTGTCCTTTTGACATTGCTTCGATCCATGCACTTGATAATGTTGTATCTTTAAGCTGCTCAATCTCACATTTCGGATTTATTTTTTTCAAAACAGACATTGTGGTGTCTGTAAGAAGAATAGAGTATTCCTTTTCTTTGTCTATTTTCTTATCATTAACTGTCAAGTCCTTTAATGAAAATCCACTTTCCGCTTGATTAACGATAATTTTCATACCGGATGCAATTGGTAATTCGTATTTATTGGTTACGTAAAAATTCTCATCAGCATCGGCAAGATAATTTTCTACGAGTTCATAAACCTGTTTACCATTGATTTTTGCAACATATAATGCTGTATCCGAACTCTTCGCAGTCATCATGCCAACCCGGCTACTGGTGCATTCTCCTTTGTACATAGAAGAAGTGAAATAATAATATGGTGCCAGAGCCAGCTGTGCATCATTTTCTTCTCTGATCGTAGTTAAAATGGAAGATGCTGCATCACGGCCATTTCTATCGTTCAGTGAAATGGAATATTCATTTTCAAAATTCACCGTTGCTTTTTCTTCTGGATCTTTACGATTCATTACACTACGAAAAGTATCATAAGCCTGTGTTTCATCCATTTCCCCTGACAGTAATCCGTGAACAGCCTCAAGACTTGCATCAAATGATTTTTGAGCGGAATATCGGATATAAACAGCATTATTATTAATTTCCTCTTCCAGTCCAGGCACATCCTGCATCATGGTTGGAACATCTGTATTCAATGAAATAACACCGCTTCCATCTGCAATCAGCTTTTGCCCCTCTTCTGAAATCATACAATCCAGCACATCCAGTGCAGTATCCAGTTTCTCCCGGTCTTTTTCCAGGTTTTTGTTAAATGCAATGTTTAAGGACGGAGTCATGTACACATAGGCTTCATCCGATGTCTGTGAAAAGTAAGGAATACGGATCAGATCCGCATCCATCTGTTTCTGCAGCTGCTGCATAACCGTCGGATGTCCATGAAACATTGCTGATTTTCCCTCGACAAACATCTGGATTCCTGTATCGACGTCAATATTGATATCTTCTTTACCAAAGTGCGAATCCTTAAGAAACTGACTGGTTTCTGAAAAAATACGTTTCCATAATGCATCATCAAATTTTACTTCATCCGCTGCAGTCTCTGCACCGTTTCGCCATTCAATACCATCCAGGCTTGTAAACTCACCGATTGCCGCTGCCTGGATGATTTCATTATTAGACCAGTCTTCACCAAGATCCATGGAATACGGTTTTATGCCATTATCATAAAACTGCTGACAGGCCTGTACATATTCCTCATAATTTTCCGGAATCTTAATTCCATACTGATCAAACAGTGTTTTGTTGGCAATGATCGTCTGCGGAATACCACAAATTGGCAGCCACTGGATTTCATCCTCCTCATTCTTATAATATTGCACCGCATAAGAATAATACTTGGAAACAACATCATAAGAAGCAAAATCCATAAGATAAGGCTGTAAGTCCTGTGCATCTGTTCCAGAGAATCGACGTACTGTTATGATATCCGGTAATTCATCATGTTCTTTAAAATAACTGTATAAATCGGTATCATTGTTACCAATAATAAATTCAATATCCTGATCTGGAAACTGTTCATGGATATAGGGTGCAATATTTTTCATCAAACGATTTTCCCACAGATAAACGGTAAGATGATCATCATTTTTAGATACTTCTTTCTTCGACTGTCCACATCCAGACAAGACAGCAGTTGCTACAAGTACACCTGACACCACTGCAATCAGACAACGTTTTGCCTTTTTCATACTTTTATTTTCCTCATTCTTTCCTGATAAAGTCATTATTGTTACGTCTATGAAATAACACCGCAAGAAAGAATCCTGCTTGCAGGATTCTCCGCCTGCGACGGGTCGCTTCAGCGACATAATTCCTCTCCATCGCAGTGCGATCCTGCCCGGAGGGCTTTTTTATATTATAGGAACATTACGGAGTAATTTCCTATAACATAAAAAACACTGTCAGACAGACAGTGCACATCATTTCATGCAACTGGCTGCCATTTTACAGGCCCTGTAGCTTTGCGTCCCAGACTTTCATCTGGTTTGCCGATTTCCTTATTATAATTATAGCTTTTACACGTATACAAAAAAACTGGTTTTATTATACTATAGCGCTCTACTGTACACAAGAAAAACATTACCGTTTTAACGCCCAAGAACAAAAAATATTGTCTTTTTTTCAGAACACTTATTCCGTTTTTCGACTTCCGTGATATAATGCTTTACTATAAAAATTCCCATGAATAAAATGAGGTGAACCAAGTGAAAAAGAAAACACTTGTGCCTCTTATCATTTTTTTACTGGACATATGCCTTGTTAGTTTAATTGTATACAGAACAGACATCCATGAAAAAAAGCAGAGACACACAATGGCACATTTAAACGCAACCACCTACGGTGAACGCATTAAGAATGAAATTACAGATGGAATTGAAATTACGGATACTTTGGAGCAGGTCATAATCAGTGAAAATGGTGAATTTCATCAGTTTGACACAATTGCCAAAAATCTGATGTCTGATTCCATTGAAAGCATGCAGCTCGCTCCCAATGGTATTGTAACAGATATTTATCCGGCTGAAGGAAATGAGGCAGGTAAGATTGATCTGCTCCATGATAAAGAACGTAAAGAGATTTCCTGTTACGCAAGAGATAATCATACAATTATTACACAGGGGTCTTTCGAATTAAAACAGGGCGGTTATGGAATTGCCGTCCGCAATCCGGTCTATCTGAAAGATAAACGCGGACAAGAGTATTTCTGGGGATTTACCATTGTCATCCTGCGTGTTCCGGATATTTTTTCAGATGCAATCAGTGCACTTTTGAATTTTGGATATGAATATAAAATTTTAAAAACAGCTACTCCATGGAGTGATGATTATAAAGTAGTTTATCAGTCAGATGATCAAATAAATCATCCGGTTTCTTACACTTTTACTATAGGACATGAAAACTGGAAACTTGAGATTACTCCGAAAGTTGGATGGAGAAATAACACACTACTGATAATTATCAGCGGAATGTTTCTCACTATAAGCCTTCTTCTGTCAGTGCTTACCAGGGTATGGCTGGTAGCAAGAGAACACAAGAATAAATATCAAATATTGGCACGCACAGATTCTCTTACGAATATTTATAATCGTTATGGATTTGATGAATTAGCAGAAAAAATGATCTCTAAAAATCCACAAGCACATTTTGTAGCTGCGCTCCTTGATATCGATGACTTTAAGTTTATCAATGATATCTATGGACATAGTTACGGAGACAGAGCATTAAAGATTCTTGCCGACAGCATGAAAGCATTTTTTCCATCTGATGCATTACTGGGAAGAAATGGTGGTGATGAATTCTGCATTCTTTTACCAAATTGTACCTTTGAAGAGGCAGATGTACAGCTACAGCAATTCACCAAACTCCCAAAAATATTCTCATATCATAATGAGGAACATGCATTTTATATTTCTCTTGGATATGCAGAATATCCAACATTTGCATCCAGCCATTCACAGCTCATGCGCTGTGCAGATGCTGCCCTTTATGAAATAAAGCTTCATGGAAAAAATGGATGTATGGCTTACCGAAAAGGTCTCCAGCCAGGAGCCCGCAAACAGCTTGGATTTGCGCTTAAGGATATCTCCGAACACCTTCCAGGTGCATTTATCATATATAGAGCAGACAAAGAAGACGACGAGCTCTTTTATGCAAATCACGAATTTCTTCATATGGCTGGTTATAAAAGCATGGATGAATTATTCAGACTTACTCAAAAAAGGTTCCGCAATCTGATCCGCAAAGATGAGCAGCAACAAATAGAAACAAGCATCTGGAAACAGATCGACAGCGGCAATGAAAATGACTATATTCACTTTCATCTTCGAAAAGCTGACGGAACTTACCTTTCTGTACTTGACCATGGAAGAATCGTAGAAAGCCAGCAATACGGAAGAGTATTTTATGTATTGTTCATGGATTGGGAGGATATGCATATTCGTTACAGTGATAAATTTTCTGAATAATAAATTGCTGATGCCCCTCTCCAATATGGTCCATTAACATTCAGCATCATATGGTTATCAACATAAACTAAAGAGAAACTGGTTTCCGTGATATTATCACACAATAACATAGTAAAAACCCTGTTGGTTTTTCCAACAGGGTCCTATCGATTACTCATTTAAGAAGATTCATCCACTCTGAGCTTAAAGCTTATTATATTTCTTGCATAATTGTTTATTTTTATACATATAAGCATCTGCATTATCCAATAGCATCTGCATTGTACACGCCATATCACCGGCGGATAATGCCCATCCGCACGCATAGTCAATTGGTATTTGATTTTCATAACTATTTAATCTGTCTTTTTCTCTGTACAAGGATTTTAATATTTCCTTAATTTCCGCCTCGCTTGTATGATAAATGACTGCTATAAACTCATCTCCGCCATATCTTCCAACAAAATCCTTTTCTGGAATCACACTACGCAAAAGCTTTGCAAAATTCATTATTAACTGATCTCCTGCGGAATGTCCCCTTGTATCATTAACAATTTTTAGATTATTTAAGTCAAACATTATGCATGCTGTAGGATCTGTAATTATATCTTTTTTATTCAAAAGCTCATTACAGGCACTTTTATTTGGCAGCCCAGTATGGGCATCTATGAATGCTTTCTGTTCTAGTAGTCTGTTTTGCATTGCCATCTGCATTGCCCTTAGAGTCTGCATAATAACCAATATCACCAGACTCAACATATCAAGTGCCGACAAAAGCTCTATGATGCGAATCTTTATAGCGAGCTTTTCTGAATAGCTTTCTGCGGCAGATACAGTTTCATCTGCCATCGTAAAATAAATTTCACTCATGTTAACAATGTCTGTATTTTCGTATCCCTTGTTTCTTACCGATTCAATCTCTGTTTTCAATTTATCCCAGTAATCACTCTGGATTTGCAATTTTTTCTGATATTCTTCATCATGGAGTTCTACCAGATCATAATGTCCATCCTGATATCTTAATCCAAGAAGAATATCATCCAAATATTTAATTAATTCATCATTTTGGTTTCCTGTAATTTCTAATTTTACTTCACGCTGTGTAGCTCCACGTACTAGGCCTGCATAATTTATTACGCGTGCTGTCCCCTGTAGCCTACTAATCTGAATCATCATAAAAATAATAAGAACTACTAATATCAATATAAGGAAACTCTGTATAATACCTATTATATTTTTACTTTTTTTCTTGTTTGTCTGCATTTTGCAATTTATACTGAACCTTAAATAATATTCATTTCAATAACTATGCTATTCCTTTACTTTCTCCCTGCATTTTGGGCAAATACCTTTAAATGAAATATCATAATCTAAATATTTTATTCCATTCGTGTCATGAATCATTTCTATCAAGTCTGATATTTCATCCACGTCTACACCTGATACCTCACCGCATTTTACACACCTGACATTGTAATGATTTTTTAAGTTAAATCGAATCACTTTATTAAAAAAATACCTACAATAAGTACCTTTTTAACAAGATGTTATCTCTATTCTGCGTTCAAAAATATATTCCGTATCTGACGATAGATCATGCCTGAACGCATAGCCAAGTCTGTCAAATTTTTTTATATCCTCAGGATTTTCAATACTATTTTCAGCCATGAACCTAACCATTTCACCACGAGCCATCTTCGCATATGTACCTTTTGTCACCAGTTTATCTCCTGATAACTCGCAAAATACAATTGTAATATACTTATCCCGTAATGTCAGATACTTTTCTATAGATTTGGAATATTCTTTTGATGCCAGGTTAATTATAATCCTACTGTTGTCGATCACTGAACAATACAACATATCTCCCCAGTATTCGTATAAGTTTTTTGCATCTCCTATGCCGACTTTTGCCTGCATTTCCAAGCGGTAAGGTGTCACGCCATCCAACGGTTTTAGAACGCCATAAAACGCAGATAGTATTCTCAAATGATTTTGTACATACTCAAACTGACTGTCCTCAAACACGGATGGAGCCATATATTGAAAAGCAATTCCTTCATATGATAAGACAGCTGGGGTAAGTAAATGATAAAGATCCATGTTTTCCAATCTATTGAAGTTCTGTTCTGTAATTTTGTCATTACATTTCCAGATAGTCTTCAGTTCTTCTTTTGACTTACTTTTCAACCAACTTTGTATCTCTGTCGTCTTTTCAATAAATTCAGGCAATCCATCCGGCGCTATGCTGTCAGTATCTGTAATCATCTTTTTAGCAGGGGATAATATTATCTTCATTAATCTAATTCCTTAAGCATATTTTCAGGATCATCTGCTGCTTTGACTTTATCATTGGCTTTGATGATAACTCCCTGTTCATCGATAAGATATGTAGTTCTTACCACACCCATAGAGACTTTGCCATAATTTTTCTTTTCTTTCCATACATCATAAGCTTCAATAACTTTCCGCTCTGGATCTGCTAAAAGTGTAAATGCCAGTCCATATTTTTCCTCAAATCTCTTATGAGAGGATACAGAATCCTTACTGACCCCAAGAATAACTGCACCTTTTTCAATAAACTGAGGATATCTCTCGGAAAAACCACATGCCTGTTTCGTGCATCCCGCTGTATTATCCTTGGGATAGAAATATAATACTACTTTTTTTCCTGCATAATCCGATAATCTGTGTATTTTTCCATTTTGATCTGGCAACTCAAAATCAGGTGCCTTGACCCCTACTTCCAACATTAATTATTTCTCCCTCTCTGTAACTTTCTCTTTATTCGCCTTTTTCTTCCTATTCCCGGAAATCATTTTATGCCCTGTATATATCGCCATTGTCATACATAGCATAGAGCTTAACGCAAAGTATTTGTGGCTTGATTTTAACCCTTTATGCCCAGTGTAAAAAGTACCAATCATTGTGATCAATGCTCCTACTGACCAATATTTATGTGCTTTCATATAATTCCTCCGTCTTTTATCTTCGGTGTTTTTAATTGTAATTATACTATACAATAATCAGATGTCAATTTGATAATGAAACAATCAGGGCAGCCGGGTCTTTGACAGTTACATCGATTATAAAGTCCATTAATCCCGCATAAACTCTAGGTTTTCTTTGTCAATCAATTTGTTTTGATTTATAGTAATGTCGAAAGTAGTTGAATTATTTTAAATCAGATAGTATTTCTTCACCTTTCAATCCATCCGGATAGCCCTTTCCATCCCATCTTTCATGGTGCCATCTGCAGATTTCCCATGCGGTATGTACCAGTGGATAATCTTGTGAAAAGTCCATATCCTTAATTATAGCCGCGCCAAGCTCACTATGGGTTTTCATAATCCTAACCTCATACAGACGGTCAAAGGAAAGATTCTGACACACCCCTTTCAATGTGTGCGCACTGCGGAAAGCATCTTCATAATTTTTATTTTCCAATGCCTATTTTAACTGTAGATAAGGAACTTTAATGTAAATCTCTGAATCAGTGCTTCGCTGTGAAGGCGTCCCAAAACAGCCTCATAGTTTCCTCCGATAGCTTTATAGCACTCCTGCATTGTCATCTTTTAGCCCTGTCAATTGTATTCCACTAATTCATGAACCTCTGCTAATCATTATGAACATACCTTAAAATCGTTTTTATAACTTCCTCAATCACAATCGGCTTTGACAAATGTGCATTCATTCCTGCATCCAGCGATGCCTGAACATCTTCAGCAAATGAATTGGCTGTCATTGCTATAATAGGAATGTTTTTTCCATCCGGTCTGTCATTCATCGCCCTGATTGCTTTTGCCGCTTCATAACCGTTCATTTCAGGCATCATGATATCCATCAGGATTACATCAAATGTGCCTTCCGGATGATTTCTGAAAATCTCAACAGCATTCTTTCCATCTACAGCTCTTTCTACATTCATTCCAAACTCTTCCAGCTGCACAGTCGCAATTTCTGCATTCAGCTCATTATCCTCTGCAAGAAGGACTTTCACACCTGTAAGATTTACCTTTTCAGAAAAACCTGTGTCTGACTTATTACATTCCTTATCTGTAATTTCCAGAGGAATATCCACAGTAAAAGTGGTTCCCTCATGCTTTTTACTCTGCACGGAAATGGTTCCACCCATCATATCTACATACTTCTTTACGATAGCCATCCCCAGTCCAGCTCCATGGTACTGCGTTCTCACATCGGCATCTTCCTGTACAAATTCCTCAAAAACTTCTTTTGTAAATTCCTCACTCATGCCAATACCAGTATCCGAAATGCGGTAATGCATATTTATATATCCATCCCCGCCCTTTTCCTGACACCGGGCTTCAAATATAATCGTCCCTCCATCCGGAGTGAACTTCACGGCATTGCTCAGAATATTAACCAGCACATCCCGCAGACGTACAGGATCCACAAGTACATTTGGGATCTTTGCTTCTTCACGCTGGATCTTAAAGCTGATATCCCTGTTCGTAAGAAAGCCTTTTGTAATATCCAGTGCAGAATCTGTGATACTTTTCAAATCTGCCGGTAGCGGATTGTATTTCACTTTTCCACTTTCCACGCGAGTCAGATCTAATACATCATTAATCAGCGACAGTAAATACTCTGAACTTTCATCAATCTTTTCCAGACAATTTTTCACTTCGTCTGACGGATTATTTTTCATTGCAATACCGGTAAATCCCATGATTGCATTCATCGGTGTTCTCATATCATGGGACATATGTGACAGAAATGCTGTTTTTGCCTTGTTTGCAGCCTGCGCATGCTCTGCCAGTTCCGCCATTTCCTCAGCCGTCTCCTGGGCTACCTTCTGAGCTTTTTTTCTTGCACTGAGACGCATTGCTATCACAGCCATAATAGTCAGCAGCCATCCGAAAATAAGAAGAACCCAAACAGTAACAACAGGATGCAGACGGATCCAGTCAGCAAATGTCAGATCTGTTGCTTTGTATGTGGTATACCGTGCTGCTAGATCTTCGACAAGATTTTTTGGCATGGCATACATTGCTTTCGTCAGGATGCCAGCCAGTGCATGATTCTCTGTTGATGATATTACCATGCGGTAGGTGTATGTAGGCTGTTCCAGCAAAGTATATGCCAGGGTGCCTGTGGTGTCACTATTCACAAACGCCTGTGCCATATAATAGTAGACGAAGGCAGCATCGGCTTTTCCCTTACGGACAGCCTCCATCATTTCCTGCCGGGTACTGCACATCAGTTTTTCTGCGCCGGGTGCCATTGCATCTGCAATTGAATTTGATGCTGTCTGGTCAACCGTAGTAACAACATTGATTTTTCCATCAAAGTCACGCCGTGTCACCCTTGCCAGCTGCATTGTAATGAAAGGTGCAGTAAGCCCCCATTTTTTCGTCTCAGCATAGTTATCTGTTTCCAGGCGTGCATCGATACTCATCTCTGTGGCTTCCTTATTTTTCTGATAAGCAATATACTCATCTCTGGTGGCAGGTGTAAGAAACTCATAGGAAATCCCGGCATAGTCTGCAATTTTCCGGAAGTAATCCGGGATAATCCCCTTCATCTCACCATTTTCATTATAAGAATATGGATAACGGGTCGGATCACACAGAACACGAATTGGGTTGTCCTTGGAATATTGTGCAATAATACTTTTTTCTTGCTCCGTATATTCCAGATTCTTAGTTTCTATGCTTTCATAATTTTTATTGTAAAGCGTCGTTTTCCAGTCACCCTCAACCGCATTCATCTGATCGATCGCATAATTGATCTCATTCAGCAATTCTGTATTGCCCTTTTTAACAATGACATAGAAATCGCTGCTGCCAAATTTATCCACGATTCGCTCATTGTTTGTTTTTCTCAGAGAACTGGTAACAATCGCATCAACTTTTTCGCTCTGAAGGGCTTCATCCATTTCTTCGGTCGTATCAAAATAAGATGGAACATATGTAAATCCTTTGTTGTCTGCAAAATCCGCAAACTCTTCATTCCGGGTGTTTCCGTTCAAAAGCGCCACACGCATACCGTTGTAAGTGCTGTAATTGCCGTCCACAATCGTGCTGTTGTCACTGCGGACGGTCAACATCCCATGATTGGTTCCGATCGGACGTGAAAAATCAAACTTTTCTTCTCTGTCCGGTGTTTTGCGGGCAGATGTTACCATGTCGATTTCGCCATCTTCAAGCATCTGCTGCATATCATCCCAGCTCTGATCGTATCCGACATATTCGTAATCTACATCCCAATAACGGGCCATCAGCCGAAGGAAATCATAGCCATAACCGCTGCGGTTCCCCTCTTCATCCATCATATGGTATCCATCCATGGCAAAGAAACCGACTTTGACAGTTTCATGCTGCGAACTGTCCTCGGCTGCATATGCAGTCTGGGGAGAAAATATCATACACACGCATACAAAAACCAGTAACACTGCCACATATTTCTTTGCTCTCGAAATTATATTAAATCTCCTGTCTGTCAAATATATTTCTCTATACGTCTCCTTGTCAACCTCCTGGTTTAATAAATTTTCACCTGTCCCTACTGCTTCTCAATTCTTCGCATATAGTCTGCTTGATTGTTTTATCATCTAATGGCTTTGCAAGATGTGCGTTCATTCCTGCTTCCATACACTTTTCTGCATCTTCCCTAAATGCATTTGCAGTCATAGCAATGATAGGGATTGTTTTTGCATCCTGCCGTTCCAGGGATCTTATTGTTTTTGTGGCAGTAAGCCCATCCATCACCGGCATCATGACATCCATTAAAATAACATCGTATGTTCCTGATTCGCAGGCTTCAAAGTGCTGAACAGCTTCTAACCCATTTTTCACTGTTTCTACTTTAGCCCCATTTTCCGTCAGTATAAATTCTGCTATTTCCGCATTCAGCTCATTATCTTCAACCAATAATATCCGGACACCTGATATATCTGCATTGAAATCTTCTTTTTCTTCCGGTCGTGCATTCGTATCAATTTTAAATGGAAGTATTACAGTAAAACAGCTTCCTTCACCAAGCTTGCTTTCAACTGTTATGGTTCCACCCATCTTTTCTACAAGTTGTTTCACAATAGGCATTCCCAGACCTGTCCCATTATAATCAGAACGTGGGGAATTATCTGCCTGTACAAATGGAGTAAACAATTCATTTTTTATAAATTCTTCTGACATTCCAATTCCATTATCTTTTATTTTAAATTCACATGTCATGTGATCTTCTGATCTTTCAATCGTTCTCATACTCATGTAAATAAAACCATTCACCTTATTGTACTTCATACTGTTTGTAAACAGATTCATCAATATTTTTTTCAGATGAACTGCATTGCTCCAAACATATATACCACTGTAATCATCATGTTCTCCTATAACATGAAGTCCTTTTTCTTCTGCCTGAAAAGATAGTGACTCCGTGATTTCCTGACATACCTGATCCAGATTGATGGATTCATCACTAAAAACCACGGTATCCGATTCTAACTTTGCCATATCCAAAACATCATTTACCAATGATAATAGCAGTTTCGAAGACTCATTTATTTTATTCAGGCAATCTTTTGCCCGCTCACCATCATTTCCGCTTTTTTTAAGAATTGTAAGCATGCCCATAATGCCATTGATCGGTGTCCTGATGTCATGAGACATGTTATTTAAAAAGGAAGTCTTAGCCTTATTGGCACTCTGTGCTTCTACAAGTGCATTTTGTAATTCCTGCTGTTTTTCTTCAAGCTCCTGATTCAGCTTCAATGCCTGCTCAGCAGACTTCTTGGATTTTTCTTCCGCACGTTTTGATTTTTTCAAAGAATCAAGAATTATACACAGGGCAACAAAAATAGAGATTCCAACTATGAGTGAGACAGCCAGTAAATTGTCCTGAATAAACTCCTTCGCTGTAACTTTTCGTGAGGAAACATTATACGAAACTACTGCACCTGAAAATTGAGTTGTAGGCATAGATGTCAGTGTTTTATTCAGAATGGACAAAAGAACCGGTTCTCCCTGCTGAACAGCAAATGAAACATCAGCTTCTTTTGTCAGGAAAACACTATGAAGCTTATTATTTTTCAAATAGTCTGAAACAGTACCTGAATTGCTTACAATACAATCTGCCTCCCCTTTCTGCATTGCTTTTACTGCTGCATCTGATGTCTCATATTCCACAACCTCCCATTGCGGATAATTGTATGAAAGATATGCTTTCAATGCAAAATTATCTTTTTCAACGGCAGCTATATTCTCTTTATTTTCATCAAAAGAATCCTTTGCCGTAATTGCTGCCATATTGAGAGTCAATAGCGTATCCGACAAAGCAAATCCATTTGTTTCTGCAAAGTATGGATTCTGGTTTGCATGAAAAATCAAGTCTATTTTTCCATCCTGCAATGCCTGAAGCAGTTCACTTCTTGTATCATATCCATTTAATTCAAATTCCAGAGTCTGACCTTGCAGACAATTTTCTGCAAGATCCACATAATCTGTGATAACACCTGTCAATTTGCCTGTTGATGGATCTACACTGCTGATACCTCCATCCTGATTCAGATACCCTATCCGGATTGCTCCATGCTGCCCGATCCACTCCCTTTCTTCTTTTGAAAGAAAGGAGCTGCTCTGTGCAGAAAGATAACGCCTGTAGAGATCATCTGTGTAAAATGGGTTGTCATCCTTGATTCTGCGCATAGCACTATCCAGTGCTTCTTTGATATCCGGACGTTTGGGATTTATAGCGAAATAGATTTCTGTCTCTCCAATACTTGTAATCGGCGAAATCTCCGATTCTTCCCAACGGGGTTCTTCTACCGAAACGAAGCAGTCAATTTCATGTTTCGACAGTTTGTCCATAACTTCTGCGGTATTAGAAACATTGACATGCTGCGTATGCAGACCATACTTTAACTCCCATTCGTTAAGCACATCCTCCGTTATATTATCTTTAAACACACCAATATTTTTTCCCTCAAAAGAATCCAAATTTCCTGCTGTAAGATCCATATTGGATGCATCCGTATAGATGTAATATTTCTCTTCCCCCATAGGCATATCGGAAAAAAGCATATTTTCAGCACGTTCGTCTGTATAGGAAATGCCACCAAGAATATCAATCTCTCCATTTTTCAACTGTGTAAAGCAGTTTTTCCAATCACTTGTTATGTATTTATATGTCCATCCTGCATAACCTGCAATATCTTGAAGATACTCATAACCATAGCCGCTTCTTTCTCCCTTTTCATTGACTACATTATAAGTTTCCTCAAAAGATCCTACCCGGATAACATGATCAGAATTTTCTTGGGCAGATGTGGAAACAGGAAAAACAACCAAACATATCATTGTGCAAAATATAAAATAACAAAATTTGAAATTTCTTATATTCTGTACTAATTTGCACTTCTTCATCTTTCTCCCACCCTCCAGGCTACAGTTGCTTGCTTGCTTCCAGATTTTAATTTTACATTCATTAATGTTCAATAACCTCCCCGCTATTTTTCACAATATTTTTCCAAACAGCTTCTGTATTACTTATTCAAGTGCTCTACCATTAAAAAAGCACTGCCAGACAGACAGTGCACCTCATTTCATGCAACTGGCTGCCATTTTACAGGCCCTGTAGCTTTGCGTCCCAGACTTTCATCTGGTTTGCCAATTTCCATATTATAGCTTTAATACTTACGCAACAAACTGATTTTATTATACTATAGCACTCTACTGTACACAAGAAAAACATTACCGTTTTAACGCCAAAAAATAAAAAAAGAACAGCCGATACATATACTCGAACTGTTCTTCTACTTCCGAAGATCACGCAGCATTGACATTACTGTTTCCTGCTCATTGGTACTCAGATCGTTCCATATCCCGCTAAAAACAATATTTCCTATCGTCTGCCTTCACCCGCTGACAACAATGTAACCACATAGTAAATAATTCCAAATACAGCTATACTTCCCATCATAATGCCAATCATCTGATTTATACTCACCACATTTCCATGAAATACCGGATCGCAATCAAGCGTGTCTCTTATCGCTTCAACCATTTCATCCGGATAATTTTTTCTCTCCATCTCTCTAAAAACTCCGTGAAGCATATGATTCTTAATCAATGAAGTGGCATATGTACTCGGAAGATAAGACAGTGCCTTCTGAAGATCTGGTCCAAAATTTGAAATCGGCATATAAGCACCACATATAAAACCATATCCTGCGCTGACAATTGTACCCACAGCCGAAAGCTGTCCCTGTGTTGTTAATGGAAAGCTAATGATACTTGAAAGCGTACTTCCAAACAGGACGAGCAATATCATATCAAATAAAACCCATAATACGTCTGCTGCATTCATATACCAACCCATTTTAAGTAAATATCCCAGGCATAATACAAACGCAAGTCCATTGACCATCAATGAATTAGCTACTGTTGACAGAAAATATCCCAAATAAATTTTTTCCTTGCTGACCGGTGCAACATTAAAATCCTTCCTTGTTCCATTTGCCTTGTCCTGCACCATAGTCAGATTCACACAAAATGTTACAGTGATACAGCTCACTGCCATAAGTGATGCTGTCAGTTGTGCTGCCACGGTTCCATTAATAAGCTTATCCGAAATCGTAATCATATCCGGAATTGCTGCTGTAAAAGAATCTCTGAAAACCTTTGCAAGAAATGTAGCATAAAGAACAATCAGAATAACTGGTGTGATCATTGATGTAAACAACATACCTTTATCTGTGACATGCTCTCGCCACTTAAATCTTACAGATTTTGAAGTGGGAGCTTCCTGCT
>ERZ791765.606-NODE-606-length-34860-cov-20.011780_pt1 | contig 34860 bp, 25 predicted proteins | sample MGYA00509949_ERZ791765 | MGnify/ENA primary metagenome ERZ791765 (study PRJEB30046, sample SAMN00791980) | human gut metagenome | study: EMG produced TPA metagenomics assembly of the A metagenome-wide association study of gut microbiota in type 2...
AGATTTCCGGCTACCTCGACACTTGGGAGAATGTATCTTTTGACGACAAGCGGCGTGTAGTGGATTTGATGATTACCACCGTAGCCGCTACAAGCAACAGCTTGAACATTACATGGAAAATCTGACGGGCGGAACACCTCCCGTCAGATACCTACCCTGTGTAGTCCCTTGTAAACTGTACTTTATCTTTATAAAGATATTTACACATTCTTTTGTTTTCTCTTTTAGCCCCTCTCATCACCTTTACTTCCGATGTTTTATCTGTGCAATTTTGAACGGATATTCCTATAATTAAAAGTGTAAACATAACTGGAAATACAATCGGCACTCCTATATTTACAACTGCCTGGGCCGCATAGCAGCTAACTGCATATACAATTGACATAACTGAGGCTTCTCTTTTTGAAGCCTTTATTATTTCGATTATAGAAGACACTAATAAAAAAAGGTAGGAAAACAGCCCGACTATCCCAATAGTGATTAGATATTGCAAATACTCATTATGTGCACTATCAAATATTTCATAATAACGCTCAATCATTTCTCTATAATAGCTTTGTGTAACAATTCCAAATGTATCGGGACCGGAGCCAAACAGCTTTCGGAGAGGTGAGTATTTCATGTAACATTCAATACCAATCCTCCAGATGTATCCCCTATGTGTTCCCCATTCATCATTAATCAATAAATAATCCTTTAATATCCCATACTGTTGTCCATTCCCCATTCGTGTCGCATCGAACGTCATATATATGAGTACAGCTATCGCCAGGATTAACACTGTCCCCCAAATTCGTCTGCATATACATATTTCGCACACGTCTTTGTACTTCTTCCGCACAAATCTCTCTAATATATATATAAAAGCGGTGCATCCCCACAGTGCTGCCATTACGAAAATAAGCCAATCACCCCCGACTATCAAGCGGAATAAACCACCTATCGGCAACACATGCAATGCATACCTTTTATCAATCACGCCAATTGCCATAAATTCTGTACTGATCATAGATATTAAAAGCATATATTGTCTTAATCCATACATATCACGAAACGCGTATAATGGAAGAAAAAGCACTATGACTCCTATTGTCAAATATGCATTATCACTATTCCCCGTAACTAGTGCAAATAATGATAGAATAACTGTAAATATATACCATGATTTTCTGGCCGTATTTCTCTCTCTTACAAATAACGTAGTACTCATTCCAAATATAAGCGCTACATAAGAAGCGTATGTATTGATATTACCAACTGTGGAGATAAAAGAAGTGTACTGGCTTGCATGAATATCTTTTTTTAACCCAAATGGATCGAGGAGGAAATATTGCATAATTCCAATTGAACAAACAACCATTCCTGTGACAAGAAAAGCCTCCAGATACCATCTCTTAAATTTCAAACAGTGGCCAAGCGTAAAGAAACTGATGCCTAATATCAAATACAAAAAAGTCCCCATAAAGCGGCCTTCTGTACCCCAAAATGCCTCGAAACGGTAGTCAGACAAAACACAAGATAACACCACCGAAAACAAGAAACTAATCATCGCCCAATCAGATTTTCTGAGCTTTGGCGTTATTACAATCGTTCCTTTATTTAGCCAAAGAACGATAAGAGTCAATAACAGCATGACTGCCGCCATGCAAATAACCGTGCTACAATAAAAATAATATTTTGTATCTAATATATCAAAATAGTAATCATGAAATACCAGAGGTAGTATCGAAATAATGATTACTGTAGTTATACAGGCAATCACCTCATTTGCCAGTTTCCATCGTTTCATTAAATCCTTCATATACACCCCCTCCTAGTATTCGGGCGCTAACTCGCACATTCTACACGTTTCATAGTCCCAATTCATTCACCTAAACCAGGGATGCAGCTGCATTACAGAGTAGCCCCGTGATATACCATGATCTTTTTTATATTCCTTCTGTCTACCGCACCTGTCATTATGTATGCCAATGTATCATGCCACCTTCATCTTGTAGTTCTATAGCAGCCATATTTCTCTTTCTCATTCTTTCTTCTCTTATTCTGTATAATGTTCAATGATGTAGTTCTTCCGCAAAATCCACATGTAAATACAATCTTACTTGTGAAAGTATCTCTTCCCGTTCCCTCTATCGTTGCCAGATTCTTTCCACAATATTGGCACTTAATATCCATTCCCTCTCCTTTTAATTTACGTTACAAATTCTACGGTCTTACGAAGGCTTCCGACATATCTTACTATACCATGCCATAGATGCAATATTTAAAGTCACTGCTGTGACTCTAAATATTGCTCTATTATTTGACCAATGAATCTACTGAAAAATTGAAATTCGTTTCATTTTTACCAGCTCACGCAAAGTAACTTGTTACCGATATGCACTGCGTTCCGCTTCTCCACTTGCAAAAATCTATGACATGGTATGCTGCCAACACCTATCCTTGATTTCCCTGAGTTACCTCCCTCTTCAATATGGAACCCGCGCGGAATACGGGAACCCTACACGGTTTAATCTCGATTGCTTCTCCGGTTCTTGGATTTCTTCCCTGACGTCCTGCCCGTTCTGCAACCGCAAAAGTTCCACCCCCCATAAGGCACACATCCCCTGTTTTTAATTCCTCAGAGATAGAATCAATGATTCCATTTAGTGCATTCTCACTTTGACAGATGGTCAAGCCTGATTTCTCAGAAACTTTTTCAACCAGTTCTTCCTATTCATTCTGCTGCTCCTTTTTCACTATTTTTTGCTATCATATCATCCATTTTTTCTTTCGCTAAGCTTTTTAGCTGTTCTCTGCCAGGCACAAATAATGCATGTGGGTATAGTTTATCTGAAAATTCCATGCCCCTATCCATTTGAAACAGGATTTTCACTTCTGCATTAAACGCAAATGCCATTTCTGCCATTTCCAAATAAACGAAACCAGGCAGATGGTCTGTCACAATTATGATGTCAAATCCTCCAGGAACGAATGACATCACTCGCAGAAGAGTTTCACGATTTTTTGCCAACATCATGCTAATCTTGTAATCTGATTCAGCGTCAAGACAAATCAAAAAATCTCTGAATTCCCACAAAACATCATTCCTGCTTCCAAGCACCCCTATATTAATTTCTGCCTCTCCTGTAGATTTCCACCGCATAAACCATACCTCTTATGTAAAGATTTTCAATCATTGCATGCACTCCTTCCTGACCGGTTAGTCTTCCAACCTACACACCTCTGTTTTTGCAACATATTCTTTTGGCTTGGAGCCATCACTTCTGATTACCACTCCATAAAAAGCCGGATCATAACATTTGATTATTTTAGTCTTTATGATCGTTTGAGGTGTCTGGCTCTTGCACAGATGCATCTGAAGCAGGCTTATATTGTATCGTACAAGTCAGACCGAATGCCTTATTTGCCAATTTAGATGCTATGGGAATTCTTGCATCTGAGTCTTTTGATACTTTCCCTATTGCGATAAGTCCAATGATTAACAAAAGAAAAGAGAGAATGCCGCTGATAAGACCAACGATTCCAGAGAAAGCAATTCCTAAGATAGGTATAGCATATAGCCCTGAAAAAATATTCGTTACGCATGATATGATACTTTCCACAAGAGCAAGAAAAAATGCCTGCATGACCTGCTTTGTAAGCCATTCATCCTTTTGAATCACAATAACAAAACCAAGCAACATACCGCATAATAAAGTTTGTCCTAAAATTGCTAATACAAATGCCAACACTGCATAAAAAGAAATACAAATATTAAATCTGTCTTTTCTCATTAAAAATCCCCTTCCTTGCTCAAAGCGATATATTTTGACGAATCATCCATAGTTCTGTATCCTATTTATGAAAACCAAACAATACAGTCCCATCCTATTTTTACATATGACTATAAATAGCCATTATTCATCATGGTGTCTCTACTGTTTCCTGTTCTTTTCTGGTATTCCCATTAGAACCTCTGTTCTTATTCTTTTCATTTCGCATATACTCATATTCACGCAACATTCTCATCAGCTCTAATGCGCTGCGGAATGAAACACCGTTTCCGCCGCTGCATTTTCCTTTTATACGGCCCTGCATACTGGAAAACTGACGCTGATGAATTTCAATAATCAATGTTTCACACGCGCTTATACCTAAAGCCATAAAGCTATCCATATTTTGAATCTTTGTACAGTATTTCATTGGAATATGCTCTTTGTCCAGTTCCCGCTTCTCATATGCTCTTTTCATATAAGCGTTCAAAAACCTTGGTTCTGTTGTCGCCATAGGCCGTTGAAATTTCGCGCATAATGTATCTATTTTCAGTCCCAAATCCAGTATGCCGGTAAATGCCACGGGTTCCTTTAAATAAAAATTTACAATGTCCCCACTTAATTCCCCCTGTTTATTTTTAATACAAATGAGAAATATACCCATACGGTCCGTGTTTGCCAGTGTATAAAAATCGCTTTCTTCCATATCGATCACCTCATCCCTCATCATATTCCTTTCATCGGTCATGGCTTCATATACTTCATCGCATAACAGCGTAGGATAATTCTGCCCCGTAATGCCATCACAGCACTACAGGGCAGAATTGAATCTCACTTAAGGTGTTTCCCGAGTCCAGGCTCCGTTTTCATCAACCTGGTATCCATCTGGTGTCATCTCATTTATGTACAGAGACCCCAATGGACGGCCATTCTGATTCGTATATTCCCATCGTTTCGATCCCTCATTAAATGTCCAGGTCTTCTGCTGGCTATCAGCGGTCAGATAATACCATATTCCGTCAATCTTCTGCCACCCCATCAGCATAACTCCGGTAAACGGACTCAAATAATACCATCTGCCATCGTCATCATCATAGTGCCATCCCTTTGTCATTCGGCCAAACCAGCCATCGTGTACATTGGACAGGAAATACCAGTTATCTGTATCCTGGTCCAAAAACCAGCCACTGTCCATAATACCCTCACGGTCAAAATGATAGGTGGCAATCTGGCTGCTTCCATTATGTGTGTATCGTATATTGGCCCAGCTGTCTTTGATACGTGTTCCACTGTTCAATACAAAGGCCCACTTATGGTTAGTCTGATCAACATTATTCCATATGCCCTCGGTACCATCTAAATACGTACGGTAACTGTTTTCTGCGCCATCACTGCCTGATCCATGTCCTCCGCCGGAAAAACCTTTTGAACCGCCTGAGCCACCGGCACCGCCGGAACCACCGGAACCACCAGAACCGCCGGAACCACCAGAACCGCCGGAACCACCAGAACCGCCGGAACCACCGGAACCACCAGAACCACCGGAACCACCAGAACCACCGGAACCACCGGAACCACCAGAACCACCGGAACCACCAGAACCACCACCGCTAATACTCTCTACCAGTACTTTCAATGTGTTAAATGCACTTTCCAAGTCACTAACCGAAGGTCTGGGCAGGCGGTTCAGCACTTCGACAGCCTCCTCCACAGCCTCAGTAAGGGCATCTCTGTCTTCTGCGCTTACAGACCCATTATTCTTCAGGGCATTGGCGAGATTAATCTCCTCCTGCAGCCTTTCTTTTGCTTCCTGCCATTGGGGATCATCTTCCGGTTCATAGACAGCATACAGTTTCAAATCTCTTGTCACAGGATCTGAAGTATCATACATCCCTCCTCCAGACTGGCGTTTCGACAAGCCTGTGAACTCATACGCTATACCTGTAACGGAATCCATATAGCCTTCGTGAATATCTAAATCCATATAGTCTTCCGTATCATCCAAAGACCTGCCATCCCTTACCTTAAATGTATGAACCTGCCCCCTTCCGGTATCCATGATGGTCACTTCATACGCTTTATAATAACTAAATACCAGAGTATCACCGATATTAGCTTCAAAGGCAAAGCTTCCAGTAAAGTCTTCATTTTCATTCGGGTCAGGTGTCATCAGGACTTCTTCACAGGTCGTATCACCATCATCCTCTCCAAAATTAATTTTCCATAACCTGTATTCCAGATTTCCCAAAAGACTGGTGTCCAATTTTCCAAACACTTTAATTGCTGGAGTCAGATTTGCATCCTCCACCAGTGGTTTATTGGTTCCATCCACCTTTCGTGTAAGTCCGATATCCAGACTCCATGGTGTCTTAACGCTCTCCCCGTCATCCACTTCCTGCCTCACAGCTTCCGAAGCAGATGCCACCGGTGCGTGTCGGTCGAACTTAACTGTATAAGCTATCCGCTGCCCGTTTGAAAGCGCTGTGCTATCCTCATCGTTATCAACCAGTTCTTCCTTTAATTCCTGAAGTGCTTCATCTGATTTGTCCAGGGCAAATATCCCGTTTTTAGGTGAATAATCCACCGTTGCATTGGAGGCAGTCGCTACAGGAGGCGTTTGATACACAGCCTGGAGGATTACATCTCCCGCTGTCATTTCTACCGTCAGATTTTTTCTTTCCAAGTAGTTACTTTGTAGATTACCGATCTGTATTTCCCACTGTTTAAATGTCTGTCCAACCGAATTCGGTTCCTCCGCAGATATACTAATCCGATCCCCTGCCTTTACCAGGACTTCATCTGCATGCTCTTCCACATCCAGCGCTTCCCCGTTTCTTGTCACCGATTCCACATAACCTCCGTTCAGCAAACGGAATGTATAAACACGGTTTTGCTGCGAAGTGCCTGTTACCATTACCTGGCTTCCGTTTATCATACGGTCTGAAGGCGCATCGCCGTTATCTGCCTGTTTGGCCACGATGGTATAGGATACATTGGGTTCAAGTCCTGCAAGTTCCGCTGTCCGCGGACTGCCGGACGGGCTTACCCATCCGTCTTCGTTCCCATCCTGACTGACCACATTTCCATCCATATCAAGAACCGCATACACAGTATTTTCTCCTGCCGGGCGGATAACAATCTTCTTTCGTCCCTCTGTCGTATCATCCGCTATAGAATAATTCCCTCCAATAGCCGGTACCATGACACGGGCCGGCTGACTTATTAAGGATGGGTCTACTGAATCTGTCAGTATGTCTCCAACACCAGGAGCTGCGCTTTCCGCCATCTCATACACGTAGTAGCTGTCACAGGGCGGCAGTTGTTCAAAGCAGCCGCTGCTCATCACTGCCAAAAGCCGTCCATCACTGTCCGTCAGGGCATATTTACGCGCCTCATTTGCTCCGCTTATCTCAATCTTACCCAACCCGTCATTTCCTATGCTACCTGTTCCGTCCGGGATACTCAGGATTCCATCATCACCTCCCACAGGTGTAAAGCGTGCCCTGTAAGTCTGATCCGCTAGAATCGTCATATTCGGGTCTGTAACCTGATTCCCGTTTTCATCAAACCAGCCAGCAAACATATAGTTACTGTCCGGTGTGGTCTGGGGCAGGGAAATCTGAGACCACAGAGTCCCTTTCGGCACATGCATGGAATTGGTTCCTGAAATAGAGCCGTGGCTTCCGCTTTCAAATCTTATATCACACCATTGTCCCGGGTCTTCCACAAAATCCGCGTAAAGTTTTAAATCACCGGTCAGTTCAATATCTCCGGTCAACATGGTTCCTGCCTTACCTGTACCAGAAGCATTGGCTTTATACCAGCCGTTAAACATATAGTGCGTTTCAGGAGATGGCGTAATTCCTTCTGTGAGCACATCAATGGAGTAGGTTCCCTTCCGTAAGGAACGCGGGCTGCTGTCTCCTGACAGACTTCCATGTTCGCTGTTGTAATAGTTTATCCTGGCCCAATGGGTTGTATCATTCAAATCATCTAAATAGGTAAGTGTAACCGCACCGCCTGCAAGGTCTGTCTTAAACCTCAACGTATTCGTTTCCCAACTGATATCAGTAAAATTTCCATTCCATTTAATATCAGGTCTATCCGTATATCCAGCTCGATGTTCTACATTTATTGTCACTGTTTCACCAGGAGATACCTCCCTTGTTTCTGGCTCAGCCAGCACATTGTTATGGGTATCTATCTGGTTAATGGTTACATGGGTTACATAAGAAGGGTCAATCTCGTAAGTATATACCACAGTTACCGGCTGATTAGGCATCTTTCCGGTAAAATTCTTTTGGGCATCAAATGTGCCCCCCGCTGTCTGCGCTGAATATATCCCTCTTCCTGACAAATCATCGATATCCCCGCTGCCTGTTTTTATCTGAGCGCCGGTAAGGGTATACGCTGTAATCTGTGCCGGTGCAGCAGAAACCTGCGACTCTGCGGAATAGAGATAACTTTCCGGAGTACGGATTGCATGGCCATTCCCATCTACATATTCTACACGCAGGGCAAATTTCTTTGAACTGTCAGGCTCATATCTGTATGCCACAGTCAAGTCATCATTGGGCATACTTCCACGGATAGACCGGGTAGACTCATTAATGGTCGCGGCCTCCCCCAGTGTTCCATGACCTGAAGGATCATCAAAACGGCGCGTTTTGTTGTTCTTAATAATCACAGAAGATACCTTATAGCCCGGTATATCCCGTTTGTAGGTAGCGGATACTGCTGTATTGGCCGTCACCTGGGTTGTCCAGCTTCCGTCATCAAAAAACTTATACATCTGACTGTCATCCGCTTCGGGCCATGCATTCGGGTCTTCTCCATTCATGTTACCATCTCTGTCCTCATCCAAGTCTCGGTAATGCATGACTGTAAAATCAAACTGACTGGACGCATCACCATTCCAGCGTGCCTCATACACCGTGGTTGAATTATAAGGAAACGCAAAGGGCAGATATAGTATCTTATTACCATCTGCATTATACCAGCCGTCAAAGGTATATCCCGGCCAACTCAAACCCACGTCAAATGCAGGCAGTACCGGCCTGTCACCAGAACCCAGATTTTCCACAGCAATTCCATTGAAATCACTTGACTCTGTCAGTGGATGGCCTGCATGACCGGTGGCATACGTAATCCGGTTTCCATCTCTGGGAACATTTCTATAGTTTGAATGTGATAAATCCGGCCCCTCCTTGGGATCAAACCGAATGACTGCCGGTTCCCCGTAACTCAACGCATACGCCGGCGCCGGAGGCGCAGCCATGGTAATCACCATGGCTGCGGCCAAGACACGTGCCAGATATGCCTTAATCTTATTTGTTCGTTTCATAAAACCTCCTGCTACTCTTTCCAAGCTCCGTCAGCGCCTACCTGATAGCCGTCCGGTGTCTTCTCATTGCTGTACATGGAGCCAAGCGGCCTTTCCTGATTCTGCATAAACACCCATTTCCCGGTGCTGCGGTCATATGAGTATGTCTGTGCCGTATTCTGAGGTGTAAAGAAATACCATTTTCCTTCAATTTCCTTCCATCCCATTACCATCTGGCCTGTAACCAAATCCAGGAAATACCAATGCTTATCCACCTCATCATAATGCCATCCTGTCTTCATCTTTCCCAGCCAGCCGTCTTTTTTCGCATTACAGTAATACCAGTTCATATGCTCGTCCCTGAACCAGCCGTAATCCATAAGACCATTCGCATTAAAATGATACCAGCCATTCTTATTCACATCACCATTGGCATAATCAAGCTTTGCCCATATGCTGGTCAGGCGTATACCTCCGTTGAGCACAAAGGCCCATTTATCGTTGGAGGCATCAACCAATTCCCAATTCCCATTGGTTCCAACTACATAACTTTTACTGGTTTCCGCAACATAAGGCGCCGGAGTTGTAACAGGCCCGCCTATGCTGACAGGCCTAGCGCTGCCACCTCCTCCTTTCGAGCCGCCTTTGTTCCCTCCCGAACTACTTCCTGAACCGCCATGGCTTCCGCTGCCCCAGCCATCTCCGCCGGATGTACCACCATGGTTTCCACCATTCTGGATTTCGTCATAGTGGTCATACCTTTCTTCCAGAATCTTATCGAACGGTTCACATTTCTCCTCTAAACGATTCAAGGCAGCCAAAAGCTCCTCAAGGGTTGCCCGAGGGCCTGTTTTGTCAAATACATCCATGGCTTCCTCTATGGCTTCCTTTATCTTTTCCGTTTCTTTCAGCGTCAGGAAATAATCATCTGCTTTTTCAATTGCCAGTTTAATTGCATCCTCCAGCTGTTTTCTGGCATCATTCACTTCACCGCTGTTATCCTCGTAAAACGCATATACATACGTCTTCCTCTTGATTTCCTTGTCCGGGTCAAATTCCTTCAGCCGGTCTTCCCGGTAACTCCAGCCAATATAATTAAATTCAACCCCCTCATTATCAATAAATGAATCGATTGGTGTCTCCACTTGGCTGTATTCAAAAGAATAGTCTCCACTATTCGGTGTCTCACCCCGGCGCACTTTAAAATAATAGCGGTATTTTGGTTCTTCTTTATTATTGATAAAATAAATCCTGTATGCCCTGGAATAGATAAGCACATATCTCATTCCGGCCTGAGCCGTAAATGTAAACAAACCGCCGGTCTCTTCCGGATTATCAGACATATCAACCGGTTCAATGATCAGCTCCCCATCATCCGGATCCTCGGAAATAGCAAACAGCTGATAGTCCATCATGTCTACATCTTCTTTATCCAGTTGCACATATGTATTAAATGTTGCTTCTGATGGCGAAGCTACCCCTACTTTCCGCCCGTTCACATACCGTTCAATATCTACATTCAATCCCCAGGCTCCATGGTACGCTTCTTCATGGTCACTGTCATAATAAGACGAACGTTTAATTGCATTGGATTCAGTCGCCTTTACCACAGTCTTTTTATATACTACCTTATAGGTCACATCTGCATGGTTCACATCCATAAGGGTCCGGTCTGCGTCTGTGGTAAGCTCCTCCTCCAGGTTTTCAATTTCATTGGGGTCCAGAGCCATCTCATGCTTATTACCTCCCCGTACTTCATCCGTCACCGTTGCATTGCTGGGTGTCGCTGCCGCACGCTCATAATAAGCTGTCATGACCACGTTGGAATCCGGCATCGTAAATGTCACATCCTGACGGCGTATGGTTTCTGTCATTCCAGGAACTGCCCCGATTGTCACCTTCCAGTACCGGAAATTCTGTCCATTTCCATCGGTTTCTTCCGCGTGAAGCACCACTTCATCGCCTTTATGGACCTCATCATATCTGGGGATATCTAATTCTACTCCATCAACAGAGTGGACCTGGCCATTAATCGCCTCCACTACATAGTTGGGAATATCCAGTTCGCCGCCCGGATCTGTGCTGATGTGAGTCCCGTCTTCCAATTTGCTTTCCGCAGTAATGCCGGATGACCCATGAGGCCTTGCCACTACCACATACTCCTCATTGTAATCCAATCCGGAGAAGGTCAGACTTGCCGGTTGGTTTCCACTAGCTGACTGCCAGCCTCCATCACCCGTTTCAGGAGTTGAAACCACATTTCCCTCCTTGTCCAAAAGGGCATAGTCGGAATCCGTATCCGCCGGCTTAATTACCAAAACCGTCTTCCCTTCATGTTCCTCATCGTATAGAACCTGGTAATTAGTCTCCACTACCGGGACCAGAACCTCAGTCGCACTGCTCATAATTCCAGTCACACTGTCTATGGGCCGCCCGGGCTGTGCCTGTGTCGTACCTGTTGCTTCGTATATTAAATACCGCGTACCAGGATACAGGTCTTCAAAATATCCCCGTCCTGATATATTCCCGCGTAGCACATCTATTATATTGCCTTCCATGTCCGTGATGATATACTGATATCCCTGGGTTGTCCCATAGACTGTAATCCTGCCTTTTCCCTGCGTATCAATACCTGCTGATGCATCCCGCGCCGCCACATCGGTACCAAAGACTGCCGGGTCCGGATAGAACCGTATGGTATAGGTATTTCCATTCACAAGTCTGCTGTCATCTTCCACAGGCACTCCGCCATCATACCAACCATCAACCAGATAATTGACTTCCGGCGTATAGTTAGGCAGATTTCCATTGATATCACTCCATGTACGGTCATGTGGAACATGGAGATTCACGTCTTCTCCTTCATTTATGGTTCCATGCTCTCCTGCCGCAAAGTGGATATCCAGCCATTGGGCCGGATCTTCACCGAAGTATGCAATCAAGGTAGCTGAACCTGTGAACCGGCTATCGGCTGATAGAAGCTCCTCATCGGTGTCTTTTATTCCATTTCCATTTGTATCAATGAACCAGCCTTCCAGACGATAATAGGTATCTGCTACTGCTTCAGGGGCCAGCTTCCTTTCCAGGATGCCATCCCATGTATAACTTCCTGCAACACCCTCATCTGTTCCATCATTTATCAGTACGGAAGCCTTATAAGCTCCTCCGGATAGAGTAACGACATCCGATGACATATCATTCCCCGGTCTTAAGGCCCCATGTTCTCCTGCCTTGTATATCAGATTCGCCCACTTTGATGGGTCTCTGTCATAACGATAGGTAACTGTCAGTCTGTCGTTCGGCATGGTTCCGTTAAAATCGTGGCTAGTACTGTCAAAGTTCCCTGCGGACGCAGGTTCCGCCTTCCCCTCCTGATACTCATAACCATACAGCTCTTTGCATTCAGCTGTCACAGAGGTATCAGCTGTCACGTTTCGAATATCTGGTCCTGTAATATCCCTCAGCCTGTCATCCTGTGTATCATTATCCAGGTAACGGACCTTATACTCGTACCCCTCTTCCGTAGCTTTATACAGGTATGTAATTTCAACCGCCTGGTTCGGCATGGTTCCTCTAAAATTCCCATTGCTGTCAAACCTACCCTGAACAGCACTTACCAGATTGGTATCCGAGTTATCTGCTGTAGCTCCCGCCGTGATTCTGCCTGACAGATATTGGTAGCCATAAACATCTACCGGAGCTGCTGCAATTGCATCTTCTGGAAAAACATCCTGTACGTCAGGTGCATGGACAACTGTACCATTTTCTGTCACATATTTAACTGTAAATGTGGAGGTTGCATCTGGATTGCTTCGGTCTACCTGATAACCAAATTTTACAGCTGCAGCCTGACCAGGCATCTTGCCTGCAAAGTTACCACTACCTCCATTAAAGCTTCCGAATGGCCCAACAAGACTTCCATCACCGAAATCATAGGTTGCTGGGTTCATGGAGGAATCAGGCAGACTCCAGATATAGCCATGGATGTTCTTCTTCTGTGAAGAGAGAGTTGACTCCACGCTATAGGTATCCGCTGTCGTAGTCGTTTGGAATACGATGGAACCGTCCGCATTGGTGTAGTTAACTGTATAATCAAACTTCACATTACTGTCCGGCAAGAAAATAGCATAATAAGTAACCGGATTCTCCGGGAATTCGGATGGCAAACCAGATATGATCTGATCCAAAGCAGTCCTGTCATTGACCGTACTCCATCCCTTAAATTGATAACCGTAACGGCTGATATTGGGCAACAGTGCATTGACACTCTCTCCAACAGAACCAGTCAGAGTTTGTGGCTCCGGGGTTCCTCCATTGGCTTCGAATGCAATGGAACCGCTGTTTCTGTCATATTCATACGTAATAACAACATCCTGACTCGGCATGGTTCCCGTTACCTTGCCAAAATCCACAGCACCGGCATCTGCCTGGGCGTTCAGAGTGCCGTCTGCTCCCTGGTCAATGGTTACACCTGTAAGGCTGTATCCAGTAATGGCGGCAGGCGCGTTCACTTCAACCGCATCTCCTCCCGCATATGACAGGGGGGTGCTTGTCGGCGCTCCATTTACAGTTCCACCTGTGGCAGAATCCCGGTATACAAAGGACACTGTATATCCATTACGCTTTAATACTGTATTCCGCCCATTCCCATTGCCAAGAGCTTCCGTTCCTGCGCTTACATACACACCGGAATTTCCCGCCTCCTGATCTGCTTTAAAATTATCCACGAATGGGCAGGAAGCTGTAAGCCCCGGATAATCATCTGACGGCACAGCTATCTTTACTTCATGGCTCTCATGGGATGATATCCCTCCTGGAGCTGCCGCAGGGAGCTGCTCTGTTGTAACCCCAATCTCTGACGCGTCCAGATCGCTCATAACGGTTATATATTTTCCCTGAGTCAGATATACATTGGATTTCTTTCCGTCCGGAGTTGTGTTGTCCGATATCTGATTGTTGTTTCTGACTTTAAATCCGCCCGTCCCATCGTAATAAACTGCGCCCTTTCCAGCAGATACATTTCCGGAAACCGTTCCAAAATTCATAGACAGTCCCGCGCTTCCCGTTACATTTACCGCGCTTCCCTGGCTGGACTCACTGCCGCTGCAGTTAGTGATTACAGCGCCGCTGTTAATCTCCAGCTTTCCGGATGAAGCGGATATCAGGGGATCCTGACTTTCCGCATGGTTTCCGTCCAGGACAATGTCAGTAAACTTTAAAGTGGGGCCTGATACGTTAAACAGCGGGCCCGTATACCCGGATGCGCGCGTCAGGGTTTTAATATAATCACCATCCTCATTCATAGGATGACCCTCATGGTCATAATCCGTACTGGCAATGGTAATATCCTTTTGGCTGTTTCCCGACACATCAATGGCGGACGAAATATCCGGATAATCCATGATATAAATATATCCCTTGTTATTTCCAATTTTATTAAGCGCATATTCAATGGTTTTAAAAGGACTGCTGTAGGTTCCTTCTGCGTTGGAAGAATCCTGACCGTACTGGTCCGATACATAATAGGATGTATCTCTGATGGCAAATGCAACCCTCCTGTGAACCGTCTCATATGGATGAAGCTGGAACTCCCACGAATAGGCCATCCCCGAGTCAATACCACTTACCGAACTGCCTCCGCCTTCATTAAACACATTGCTTCCCCAAGCGCCATAGTTTCCAATCCATCTGGTATCGGGAGGCGTCACCCCAAGGCTGCTGTCATTTGTGATACAGTCAAACGTAGTTTTGACATGCCGGTTGACCATATGAAAACCCCGGTCATTTTTATATACTGTTGCGTGGTCATCTTCCTGTGTGCCTCCAATCATGACATCGGTTCCGGTTCCCATTTTTATGGTCCTGCCAGTTGAGCCGCCCTGACCATTTTTATCATAGACGTAGTAATCAACAAATACATATTTATTATCCGGACTCGGGGATACTGCAATCTTCACCTCTATGCCATAGGAATCCAAAGACTGTACCCCGCCGTTTGTATTGCCTCCTATCAGCTGTTTGGAATTAGTCCCGACCTGAAACCAGGTTGCATACCCTCCGTTACTGTAAGTTGTTTTAATACCGGCCTGAGCATAATTATGCTGCCCTGCCTGCAGTCCCCTAAGGTCGAAACGCCAGGAAGTACTTCCCCCTCCCTGGCCAGTCACAGAACCTTTCTTCCAGGTATATGCCGTTGCTTCGCTGGCCCCCTCTCCCAGGTTTTCATCCAACAGCTCCGTGGATGCATAGGACAGAATGTTGGGCTGTCCCATAACAAGCCCCGCTATCATGCATATGGCCAGCAACATGGCCGTCAGGCGTTTATAGAATCTATATATGCCGCTGTTCATTTGTTTCATCTCCTTTTAAAAATTCAGCCGTTCTTCCTCCGGCAGTCCATCAATGTCAGCCTCCATGCCCGCAGCTGCAATGAGTCCTCCGGCAAAATGATCCTCCTTGTTCCCCCTATCATAATGGTAAAATCCGGTTCCTTCCTCTCCTTTTCTCCACCTTGGCTTATCCTCATCCCCGCACCAAGCCACCAAACGGTTTCGAATAATAAGCAGGTAACCGCCCTCCTTATCCTTTACAATCTTCTTTTTGCCTTCAATCACTTTTCCCCTGGTGTCCACAACCTGATAATAGGTATCCGCACCATCTTCTACCTTTACAACTCCGTATCCGTATTCCTCATCCGCTTCCAGACGGAGACCATTGATATAATACATTCCCTCTTTTTTCTGAAGTCGGTTTCGGTTACCGAACGCCTTTCCATTGGAGGCAAATCCAAAATAAAACACACCATCCTCTAGTTCTACCGCGATATCCTTCCCAATCTGCATCGAACCATCGTTAAGTTCATCTGGAGAAAACAGATACAGATCCGATTTCTCAATACCATATATATTCCCCTCCTTAAAATCCTCTGAGCTCCAGTCATCTGCTTCATACCGGGCTACAAACTCAGACTTTCCATCGAAGAGGACAAAACCTGTCTGCATCCTGCCAATCCCGTCAAAAGCATAGGAACGCCCATTGATCTTTCGGATACGGTTCCTGTATACCTCGCCTCTGTCATCTGTATGCCACCAGCTACATTCCTGTTCATAGTATTCATCCGCATCCAGATTTTCCGATGGATACATCCAAAACCAACTGTCCTTTAACAGCACACCGCCGTCATATCCAGAATAATACCGGGCTGAAACATCGCTGCTAGGGTTACTCTTATCTGCATTGCTGATACTGGCCACCTTACTCCACCAGGGTATCATGATACCATTTTCATCAAAACCATACTTGGCTCCATTGATGGTCTTTTGTCTAAGACGGTCTCCATTGCTTTTGACTTTCTTTGAATGGCTATCAAAAAAAATCCACATCTTATCATAATCCGTGTAGTTTCTTCCTGCAACCTCACTGTCTAGGTCTGAACCACCGATTCCTTCATCAATCTCTCCATAATCCAGCCATTCCCCAGTCAGGATCCGTCCATCCTCCCTTGCATAATAAACTCCTTCTACAAAAGGGGAGTCTGAATCCTCAATGGGATTCCCGTCCTCGTCAAACCAACCCGACAGCATCTTTCCATTTTCGTCAAATATGTAGGTACCGTCTCCTATATTCCGTTTGAAGCTGTTATTCTTACGCCGGTAACCTTTTCCATCGGCCCCGAAATAATACCATCCCTCTTCAAATTCTCCATTAGAGCAATTGGAGGAATCTACATAAATCCAGCGGTTCTGTACCCTTCGTCCATCTTCATCTACATAATAATTACAATCCTGATCCATGAAAATGCGCTGTTTCAGTATCGTCCCTTCAGCCGACAGGTAGTACCAATCATCCTTTGACTTCTTCCAGATCCGGGTCATCGGCTGATCGTTTTGGTCATAATACCTCCACTCCTCATTTGTCTTGTTCCAGCCCTCTGCCGCCTGCGCCGTCCCCGGAATCAAAACAGCAGAAAATCCTACGGACAACAAAAGGGCTGCAATTGCTGTTACGCTCTTTCTCATCTCAAACATTCCTTCCTACCATTAATATCTATGATAAACCGTTGGGATGGCTCAGCCCCCAACGGACAAAATTCTAATTTTACCAAACCTCTTCGTATATATTGACGGATTTCATCCACCTATTGCATCGCAATTACAGAACTAAATAAACTTTTTTCTTCTGTCTGCCATAAATCACCGTTTCTTCACGAGTGTCAAAATAAATATCTATCACATTTCCATTTACTAATTTACCAGCACCTTCCACTATATAGACAGTACCATCAATCTCAAACTCAGCAAAATCGACCGCCACGTTACTCCCTGTACCAGAAGCCATCCAGGCCAGGTGACATACATCTTTGATCTCTCTACGCAACTCTAACAGCTGCAGTACGCGACCACCATCAAATATACTACTTATTCCTCCTGAGCCTTATCTTCGTTTGCTCATTCATGTTGGACGCATTCTTCTCTGTTGAGTCCCATATGGATTCAACTGGATTTTATAACCAAAGAAATCACATGCTCTTCCGAAGGAATCATCTCGGCAATGCTTTCTCTTTAACCACTTGACTTTTTCTTGTCAAGCAAGCAGGCATTGGTAATCATACCTATCATGGCAGTGAACATATATAAAAGCAGAACATGTATTTTCCCTTTCTTGTTCCTCCTTCCATTCTTCTTTGTACGCGGCACCTGTTTTACACCGGCAGGCATCCAAGATTTTTTAAGACTTTCCGACTCCCTCGCATAATGATTCCCCCTTTTTAAGCGCAGTGGGTATGTCTGTACATTATTTTATAATAACATTGTGTCTCTCAAGAGCAGAATCGAAGTCATCGCTGTTTACAAATACTATATAGTTTTCTATTTTTAATAACATCTTCCCTTCCCAAAGTATATATAACGGTAAAATTAATTTCTGAATAACTTCGTCTTTTCCACGTAAACAAACATCAAGTCTATCTGTATCTTACCGTTCGTTTCCGGCTGCTTGTTGCGCACCTCACAACCCTTAATATATTTCATTCAATCCCCCTCCCCATGCATAACTTTTTTACATCTGTCTACTTGAGAAGATGCGGTTCATTCTTTCACCCATTCAGCAATTTTCATTCTTTTTGTCAGTTATAAATCTGACTTGTAAATACACCAATCAATGTTTACGAGCCACCACCACAAACCGTCCATTTTCCGTTTGATAACTACATGTAACCAGAGTCAGTAGTGTATCCCCATAGTCTGCAGTAATGCCCGTGTCATATAGCGATAACTCCTTCACGTTTGCCACATACTCAGAAAACAATTCCGGGTCGGCGAGGTTTGTATACGAATAAAAACGAAATACATCGGTTTCGTCCTGATAATACACCCTGGAATAAAAGGCTCCGATAATCTCATAGACCCCCTCCTCATAAAGTGTATCAAAAAAAATGGACGGATTCTCTTTCCAAAAGCCCTTGTCTGTATATGATAAAAGCGTCTTGAACATGCTTCCGTTCTTCATATTGTGACCGTAGACAATATAGTGGTTTCCTTCGGTCAGACAACCGCCATCCAGAAAGGGAGTACCACTGACTGACTTCTCTTTATCAAAAGCCCGCCGCAGATAATATTCCGGCTCTTCCGGCGTATACATAACCGGATAGTCCAGCTTTGTTCCTGCAATCCTCACCCATCCGAACAAATCTTTATTTTTTTCTACCAGGGATGCATATCGTGGAAGAATCGAAGGAGCGGATGGACATCTTTCCTCTTGGGCTTTTGTTATCTGCATCGGTCCGGTCATCTGACGCTCCTGGACTCCCCTGGTTGATAGGGCAGCAAAGGCCTTTTTGTCCCCGGACAGTTGTAGCAAAGTGGACAGTGCCATGAACATGGAAAAGCATAACAGAGCCGTGCTGAATGCAAGCCCAAACGTCACATACCATTGTCGTTTCTTTCGACACCTAGAACTGCCCCAGCAGGACTTTCGATGTGTTGACCCCGAATGCTCCTTACCTATCATTGACGATATCCTTCAATACTTTTCCCGGCTTGAACATAAGTACTTTTGCAACAGGAACTTCACTCACGGTATTGATTCTCGGATTTCGGACGGTACGGATAGCACGTTCCCGAGCTGCAAAGGTACCGGTTCCTACTGATTCCCCCTTAGCCAACTCCTCAGTCATAATGGTACAGAAATCTTCCAAAAACTGACTGGATGCCTTTTTTGTACTACCATTTTTTTCTGCAATGTTGATTATCAATTCTTTATTATTCATGGTCATTTCCTTTCCGTTTTTATAAATCTGGCAGGCATCCAGATAATTATTTGAACGCCTGCTAAAAAAGGTAATGTGGAACTGGCTATCTTTTTTGGTGTCTGTTGCGATAGCGCATTTTCCGCTGATTCTCACACAGCGCCAGTGCAGTAAGGGAGAGAGCGGAAAGGAGCGTCAACATTCCCCAAAGGCCTAAATTGGTAGTGTCCTCTGTCTTAGGTACCCGATCCAAAAGGTGATGCGAATTGGCCGGAGGTGCCGTCTGTGGGGCGGATTTCGTGGTATTAGTAAAGGCCGGTATTCCATTATACGTCTGGCCGTTTTTCTCATAAGACACGCTGGCTGCATAATCATAGGGGCAGGTCACAGTGACCGTTACCTTATAGGTAGATGTATCATAGTTAATATTGCTGTCAACTCCAGCCTGCTCTGCTAGATAGTAGACATAGGTTCCAGTCTGCTTAAAGGTCAGGGTGTCAAAGGCGATATTTCCATTCTGGTTGTTCTTCATCTGCAATCTCTGACCGTTGGCATCGTCCAGGAAGAATGTAAAGCCGCTTCCTGTGGGAATCAGGCTGTCCAAAGTTTTTGTTGCCGTCAGGGTCACGCGGGCCGCCTGTGGGGTGTGGCTGCTGCTCCCGCCGTTGCCGCCAGAGTTTCCGCCGGAGCTGCCTCTGTAATTTTCAAAAGCCGCGATTGCGGTAATGCTGTCCTGGATTTTACCCGTTGCGTTGGTTTTAGTCACCGTATAGCCACTGTTATCACTTTCATCTACTGTGTAAGACATTCCTGCGGGAAGCCCTGTGGCCGCCTTGCTCTGCCCATGCTTCAAGGTAAAGGTGGCAACGCCATTGGCGAAAGTCATGTCCCCATACTGACCGCTAAAGTCTTTTTTATCCAGCGTAACAGTAAAAGTGAACTCCTTGTTCTGGTCTCCGCGAGAGCCGCTTACCGTCTTTGTAACCGTCAGATTTCCGGTGTTTTCCACTGGAGGAGCCACTGGCGGATTTGGTCCATCAGGAACTTTCTCCAGTCTTGTATAGAAATTATTTACAACATTTCCTGCGGTTACAGTCACCTTTGTTCCAGTATCTGAGTAATCGCCAAACATATCACTGCCAACTTTGCCCGGAGCGAAACGATAGCCTGCCGGGTAGGTGAAGATAAGAGTATATTCTCCAGCCGGAACATTCTCAAAATCGAAAGTAAAGCCATTGTCTGCAATGCGGACTGGCTTGACCTCCTGCCCATCTTCTGCTCGAAGGACAGGGTTCATCTGCTCCAGCATTTCCTTATTCGCGAAGCCATTAGTACCATTGACCAAGGTATGGACATTGAAGTTAACTTGTTTAGCGACAGCAGGCGGGGTAGAAGTCTTGGTGAAGCTGACAAAAATATTTCCGAGGGTTCCGTCAACTCTGATGCCACTGTCTACAATGTGCTCTTTAGCAATCATTTCATAGGTATAACCTTCTGGTACATTCTTCACTTCATAAGGATATACCCCTTCTGTAAAGGTTGAGTTAGGATAATCTGTAAATTTTATCATTAATGGAAAGCCAGGTTTCCCCACTGTACCAGAGCTAAAGGTCCGTGTTACACCGCCGAAGGTTACCTCAACGCTTTTGAACGCTTCGGGGAGATTGGCATTTGAACCGGCAGGGCCATCTTGTGGTACGTCAATACGCTTTCCATCAATATAGATTCCCATCGTTGGGTAATAAAGTTTCTCATGTTCTGGTGGTATAGGTGTTTTATCAAATCTCCAACCTCCAACTTCCAGAACATTGCCGTTGATTGTAGCACCTGTTCCACCAGGCCAGCCAGTGAACACCCAAGTTCCATCCGCTAAAGAAATACTCGTTTTGTCCAAAAGTGGATAGGTGACTGTATCGCCCTGCTTCAGGCCAGTAAGCGGGGCCGGAAGCAGATTCTGTACCGACTGCGGTAGGTCTTTCGGTTGCCCATTCTCATCCTTAGTCAGACTAATAAACTTGAACGTTACTTGATATATCATATCCGGTTTGTTTGGTTTGAATGAATAAGTATAGACCACATCGCCTGTGACCGCATTGGGCACGGTGTTAGGCTGTATGTCCCACATGCCGTTGGTGTAGCCGCTGTTGGCCTTCATGCCGGTAGGAATATTGGCGGTATCCAGAGTCCCCTTACCACTAATCAAGGGCACCGTGACCAGTTTGTCCGCAGTTGTTCCATCTGCCCAGGTACCGTTAACAACCCGGAAGGTCACAATAGCAGTCGTAGCAGCAACCTTTGCCCAAGCGCCTTTCAGTATAACATCGGTATTGGGCATAGTCAGGATACCCTTGTCGATTACTGCACCTGCGGTGTCTGTTGTCCAGCCGGAAAACACGTAACCTGCCAGTGTGGGTGCCTCTGCGATTGGGACATTGGCTCCATACCAGGACTCCACCTTTGCCGGCACCGCTGGAGCCCCATCTGGGACAGCCCCCTCATACTGGTATGTTACCTTATGCGGTGCCCGTTTATAGTAGGCACGGAGCGGTGTCTTTCTTCCCGCATTTCCAGCGATGTCAGACAATCTGTTCTGTGCATTATCTGCATCAAATACATACTCTATCCCTAATGTATATCCCCAGGCCGTTTGCTGGCCATCAATCGCTGTCAAGTTCATCCGCACCGTAGTATCGGCTTTGGCAAAACCACCCTGACCATAACTCCAGCGACTAAAGGTGCCGTCCGGGTTTTGCAGATAAATCTCCTGGTACCACACCACCTGGTCACCACTATTCTTCTGGTACTGCGCGGTATAGGTGCCTCCTGTCACGATTTCCGTCTCTCCCGGCAACTGAGGATTCCACAGCGCAACGCCGCTTTTGGCGGTATAACCGGGCTTCGCCGTCACCGCAGGGACTACCACCTTTGTCCAAGTCTGGTCGGCCTTTACATCGTAGGCCACCTTTACCTTGTTCCGACCACCAGCGTACGTCCCAAAAGTTCCGTGTTCACCTGACGCAAAGATCACACGCACAAACCCCTGCGGGGTCTTCTGACTGTTGTTCCCATCATCCTGATTCTCCGGGTTGAATGGTTGATTCGGGTCCTTCGGCGTTACCTCGATTATTTCCGGCAAAGCCGGCTTCCGAACAATATTTAATTTGAAAGGTCCTACGAGTCCCTCATTACCATTCCAACCCATATCATAGTTATAGGTCAGGCTCGTTATACCGTTTGGAATCGTCAACTCTCCAGTAGCCAGATTATAACTGCCTGCCGAGAATTCTCCCGCCTTGGTTTTATCAAAGGTACCGGGGAGAGAGGTCATATTGAATGCCTGACCGTCAAGCACTTCGATGGTGTATACGTTGTTTTGGCAGTAAAGCCATTCCAGTTTTGGATTGTTGCTCACATCCAGAGAGGTTAGCATGGTTTCGCCACAAATAAGCCGCTCTAATTCTTTATTTGTACTTACGTCAAGCTCTGTAAGCGGGTTTTCATCACAAGCTAACTGATGCAGGAGTAGGTTGTGACTTACGTCAATCTCTGTTAACTGGTTATAGCTTAAAGTCAAATCTTCAAGTTTCGTATTTGCGCTGACGTCTATCGCCGTCAATTGGTTTTCCGTGCAATATAATCTTTTCAACTTTGGGCATCCACTGACATCCAGCGAAGTCAATGCGTTTGCGCCGCACTGCAACTGTTCCAGTTCAGAATTGCTGCTCACGTCAATATCGGTCAGTTGATTATAGCTGACATCTAATGTTTCTAGCTTGGTATTGCTGGTAAGATCCAGAGATGTCAAGTTGTTGCGATCACACAGTAGAAAAGTCAACTCAGTAAAATGCTCAATTCCCTCAAGGTCTGATATACCAGTATTAGACAGACGCCATACATTGACAGCCGCTCTTTCTGTCTCTGACAAGATGCCATCGCCATTGGTATCGGCTTTATCTTTTACACACTGCCTAAAGGTATCGTCCGGGAAATGGTCGGTATCAATGGGTATACCAGCGTCCAGGGCAGTTGCTTCCAGCGGTTCTTGCGGTTCTTCCGACACGGCATTTAGCTCCGCCTCGCTTGGAGTAGCTAAGGATATATCATCATCTGCGGTTTTATTTATCGTTTCTTCTGTTGAGGCAGTCGGATTATCTTTTGATTCCGCATGGACAGGTATTCCATTCCCACTCAATGATTCTTGCGGTTCTTCTGACATGCCACTTGACTCTACCTCACTTGGAGCAGATAAACATATATCATCATCTGCGGTTTTATTTATCGTTTCTTCTGTTGAGGCAGTCGGATCATCTTTTGATTCCGCATGGACAGGTATTCCATTCCCATTCAATGATTCTTGCGGTTCTTCTGACATGCCACTTGACTCTACCTCACTTGGAGCAGATAAACATATATCATCATCTGCGGTTTTATTTATCGTTTCTTCTGTTGAGGCAGTCGGATCATCTTTTGATTCCGCATAGACAGGTATTCCATTCCCACTCAATGATTCTTGTGGTTCTTCTGGCATGCCACTCAGCTCCGCCTCACTTAGAGCAGATAAAGATGCATCATTATCTGCGGTTTTGTTTATCGTTTCTTCTGTCGAAACAGTCATAGCATCTTTTGATTCCGCATAGACAGGTATTCCATCGCCCAGTAATGTTAGTGTCATAAGCAGAGCGAGAAGAAATGATGCTGCACGTTTTTTCACATTTTACCTCCTTAGAATAATCGGTATAGGAATATAGCCTATGCCGAAGAATGAATCACATCCCAAAAAAACTTAGTTGTGCTCCCTGTGTCAGCTCCAATGTCCCTTGCCCCTAGAACTGGCTTTGTGCGTCTTACTCCTTGTCAAAAACGCTATGAGGCTCAGGAGGGAGGCCACTTCCAGAATATCCCAGAGGGCAAGATTACTGCCGTTCTCGGTCTTTGGAACATTGTCCAGCGGACGGGACTGCGTAACAACAGGCGGCGTCTGCGTTAGTGCAGGAGCGAACGGCTTCGCGGCATTTGCAAAAGCCGAGAGGCTATGATAAGCCTGCCCATTCTTCTCATAGATCACGCTCGCCGCATAGTCATAGGGGCCAATCACAGTAATTGTTACCTTGTATGAAGGCCGTATCATAATTGATATTTTTGTCATTACCTGTTTGTTCTGTGAGGTAATAAACAAAGGTTCTGGTCTTTATTGAAGGTCAGGGTATCAAAGGTAATATTGCCTCTCTAGTTGTTTTTCATCTACAACTGCTGGCCGTTGGAATCGTCCAGGAAGAAGGCAAAGCCGCTTCCTATGGGAATCAGGCTGTCCAAAGTTTTTGTTGCCGTCAGGGTCACGTGGGCCGCTTCCACTAGAGCCGCTTATCATCTTTGTGACTGTCAGATTTTCGGTGTTTTCTGCCGGAAGATTTACTGGCAGATTTGGCCCGTCAGGGACTTTCTCCAGTTTTGTGTAGAAGTTATTTACAACATTTTCTGCGGTTACGTTAACTTTTGTTCCAGCATCTGAGTAATCATCAAACATATCGCCGCCAACTTTGCATAGGGTGAAACGAAGCCTGCCGGGTAGGTGAATGCAAGAATATATTCCCCAGCCGGAACATTCTCAAAATCGAAAGTAAAGCCGTTGTCTGCAATGCGGACTGGCTTTGATCTCCTACTCATTCTCTGCTCGCAGGACAGGGTTCATCGCTTTAGCATTTCCTTATTTACGAAACCCTTAGTGCCATTGGCTTTAATGCCACTGTCTACAATGTGCTCTTTGGCAATCATTTCATAGGTATAACCATCTGGTACATTCTTCGCTTCATAAGGATATACCCCTGCTGTAAAATTTGTTCTTGTAAATATCCCCTCTCAATGCGAGTAATTTAAGGGAGAGGAGTTTATTTTAATTTTTACTATTCTCTTTCCTTTTTCTTTCATCTATTCAGTTAATCCATCGCAATCCATCCTTCACCTCTTCTAGGTAAACTCCGTCAGACTCTCAAAATTCTTTTCTTAATTCGTCAATATCTAATTTTTACCCTTTCAAAAGTTCTAATTTTCCCCCGATTCGTCTACACCGATTGATTACTTTGGTAATTCCTTGAAATAAAATGATATATTCATTAGATAACTCATGAAAATCTTCCTGAATCACAAACTCTTTTTCTGCTTAGAGCTGCAACTCAATCAAAAAATCATTTAATTCTGCAACCTTCAAACGAATATCTGATATTTGTTTTTTCCACATTCTTTGTTCTTTTGTTCCTTTTCATTACAATTTTTCCTTCTTAAGTCATATATCGAAAAGCCAATAGGCATTTGGCTCCACACCGTTACGCTACCATACTAAGCATACGCATCAATTCCAAAGCACTCCTAAAGTGCACTGTAATCCCTTTTGTAAGTTTTCCTCTCACGCTTCCCTGCAAGCTGGCATTCTGCCTGTATTTCACACAAATCACAAGCAATTCCTTAACATTTATTACCCTTTCATAATCAATCTGTCCCTTATTATCTGCTTGTCTATTTTGTTCAGGAGAGTTGGAATAGGATTCTCTATACCGTTTTCCCATTTCCCTGCTTAAAAAGCGTGGTTCTGTTGTTACCTGTGGGGTATTCAGCCAACTACATATCAAATCTATTTTTAATGCCATATCCCCAATCCCATTAAACGGAATATTTTCTTTGAAATTATGATTATAAATATCTCCATACACCCCCTGGTCTGACACTCCATGGATACAGAGTAGGATAATAGTCTCTCTGTCCGACTTAATTCCCCCTTTTAATTGCAATGTTTCTAATCTATCTCGCAATATTCTTTCACCTGCCCCTACGTTTTGCTTCTTCCGTGTTCTTCTTATGATTTACCATTTGTTATATCTAACTTTCTAAGTAGCAAGCCGGCAATCTCTATCCTCAATTGTTCCTCCAGTTTTTGTTTTCCTGAAACAGTGATTACATTCTCCCTAACTTTTTCATCTTTCTGCCCATCTCCTATAAAAAAGATTTTTGTGCAATTTCGGGAGCTGGCAATTGTTTTTGTAAACTTTATATATTTATTTTTATAAAAAGTATCAGCTACCATCACAAAATCCACTCCACCTGTCACAAATCCCATCCCTCGGAAGATAACACCCGGATTTTTTGTTAGTGTAATTCCAAGATTGTAATCTGCCTTATTTTTTAAATCATATAAAAAATTCCTGTAACTCCATAGAACACTATCCTCATAGGCCAAAACAGCAATATTTATCTTTACTCCACCTACTGCCTTAAACTGCATTTCATTTCTCCTTAATCAGCTCCGTTCTACTCTCTCTTAACATTTAGAAAGTAGCAGAAACGAGTGCTCTCGCTTTCATCAACTTATGCTCCCACCTTTAAAACAGTCCCACACCCTCCGGAGAAATTGCATGTATGTAATTCGATAACTTCAAATCATTTCCATTACTGTGGATTTTTAATTTTTCTCTGTAGCTTGACTACTCAATAGGAATGTATTGCCGCTACCTTTATCTGAATTGTTTATTAGCCGGATGTTGCCGGAGGGTTCTCACTAAGTACTTATTTCAATCAAGTCTGTAGTGATAATCGTTAAAGGATTTTAAAGCGTGCCCCCTATCATAACTTCGTCTATGTGTAAAAAATAACATTCGCAAGGCCAAGACCGATGAAATCGACACCTTTGTGATTGTCCAAACCTTTCTAATGCAGAATTTTTCAAAATTTCTAATCTTGAAGGATCTGAGTTACATCGAACTCAAAGAACCTGGCGGATTACGCCAGAAGACCGTTAGACAACGTACCCGTTTAAAAATACGGCTAACTTCTTATCTTCTGAATCAGGTCTTCCTGGAGCTCCAGTGCTTCTTCAAATTCGGTGTTCATCAGAAGTCTGTCTGAGCTCTCCTCAAGGAGGCCCCGACACCCATTGCCATTGCCTATGTGCATATGACTCATCTCGCTCATATCCTTGAAACTACTTCCCACGGCCATTTCAACAGAAGTGAAATATGATCTCGAATAAGAGGTCTGTATGCCAACAGCGATTGATTTTGAAAAAGCACATTTCGGGAGCTTTATTAAACTTACCCCTTTCACCACCGACAAGAAAAATGTTTTTTGCTGATTTATACTTGACTTTTCATAGCTGGTCTCCTCCCCTATTTTTATTCTTCCCATGGTCTATAATATCCTGCAGGGTGTCCCGTCCAAACAAGCTCTCTAATGTCTTTTGTATCTCTAAGTAATAGGCATGCATAGGACACGTTTCATTTCGTTCACAATATCCTTCCGGTTCCAGACAACGATGTATCTTCATCGTCTTTTCAAACAGGATGATGACATCCAGCAGAACAATTTCTTCTGGTCTTTTAGCCAGCCTATATCCACCATTACTACCATGCTCACTATAGACAAATTTAGCGTCCTGTAAAACGCGTAAAACCTTCTGCACAAATATCTTGTTAATACCAACTGCCTCCCCAATTTCCGCCGAGCTGGATAAATAATCTTTTCCTACAAGGTATATCATGCATCGTAATGCATGGTCTGTTGTCATATTTAATTTCATTTAAAGTTTCTCTCCACCTCCATCCCCTTAAAACAGCTTTAACACATACCCTATAGCAGAAGTATGCAACATAGCAAAACTGTAATATCATATTATTTCCTTTTATGAGTGCATTGTAATTATTTTTCTCAAAAAAAGATTGTATATTCTTCAAATTCCTTGTATATTTCAATGTTTTTATCTTAAATCATATTGATTTCATCAACATACGTATGTTAAACTCTAACCACTTTCTAATCATATACTATATGGATGGGTAAACCATTTGATAAACAGATGTAACTATATTTCGATCAAAAGATAATCGTATCAGGGAGTTTTTTATGAAGAACAAATTGCTAAAATTAATAAAATCCATTCATGTGATATCGCACCTTCCCATTTATGTATTTAATAAGGATTTTCACTTAGAGTATCGTTTTGTTGCAGACCGTGTCCGGGTGCTTCCTTATGATTTTACTCAATACTGTCATTCAGAACCTTCCTCTACTTTCCTCTTTTCAGGTGTCCTAGATGAGGCATTTATCACATATTCCCATTCAGACACTATTCTGATTATTGGCCCTTTTACCACCTCTTGTCTTACTGATACAATAATCAAAAAACGGGTTCTGGCCTATACAGATGACTCAAGCCTGCAAGTGTTCCTTTCTCAGTATTTAGAGCTTTTGCCCTTTTTCTCTCTTGGGGATGTACGGGATTTCCTGATCCATCTAAATTTTTTATTTACCGGTAATCCAGAGTGCCCTTATTCGGAAGGCCTCCATCTACAAGTCTCTAAAAATAAGTTTTTACTGGAGCAGAAAAAACTGAAAGAACATGATTGGAGGGCATTCCAGCCAGATTACTATACTTATCGGTACGAAGAACAGATTCTTTCTCTGGTTCAAACAGGCAATACAGAAAAGTTACGTGAAAGCCTTGCTGAGTTAAGTAATAGTGTAATACCTGACAGTGACGTCCCGCCTCTTCGCTCTGAAAAAAATTATACAATTATTATTTTGGAAAAGTTATCCTCATTAGCCATTCAATCTGGACATGATATTTCAGATGTCTACCGTTTAAGAAATTTTTATATACAACTAGTGGAGGAAAAAGGAAAATTAATGGATGTCTTATATGTCCGGGACTGTGCTATTATTCATTTTACAGAGCTCATGCATAATTTCATAAACAAAGATTTTTCTCCTTTAATCAAATCAGTGGTACAGCATATTGGGCTAAATCTTTACTCGGCTTTAAAAGTTAAAGACTTAAGTAAATCTTTTTTTATTTCAGAAGCTACTTTATGTTCAAGGTTTAAAAAAGAGACAGGGATTAGTGTAATGGAATATATCCATAAGCGTAAAATCTCAGAAGCAAAGCTGCTGCTTCGCACCGGACTTACTCCTACCGAAGTAGCGACTGCCTTGTGCTACTATGATTATGCCCATTTTTCCCATAGTTTTAAAAGGATAACTGGCGTCACACCAAAGATTTTCCAGTTACATCCTCAAGCACTTTATCCTAATTTTTTGCCATCTATCGAACCGAAAGCCGAACATAATTAAGCAAGATAGTAATTTTAATACTAATAAAATATGAGAAGAAACGGCTAATATGAGATGATAAAGGTATAGGATTCGCATCTGACAGGCGAAGGACTGCAAGAATGGCGTTCACTCAGGTGCTGATATGTGAAAAAAGGCTTCTCAAATCGGAGTTTAATAATTTTTCATTTGTCACGTCATATATTAGGTGTGAAATCAAGACAGAGTATGAAGGCTATGTCAATGTACCCCCAGAGAGATTGTTTCAAAACCTTTCGTGCTGCACCATTCCAACAGTGAGATACAATCCTTTATCCAACCGCTTCAATCCGTTGACGGTAATTTCCACATTATTATGGAATATACCGAACGATACTATGAACTTTTAGTTTGTGTATTCACACAGGCAGTTTTGTTTGTCAATGCTGTCAATCCAAAACTCATTAAGGATTTCTCGGATAACTCCCTCCGTAATGTAAAGTCTGGTAAGGCCGATGCGGTAGGATTACCCGGTATGGTCTTATGGACGAATTACGCAGTCAATTAAGAACAATGAAATTTTCCCATTTACAAAATTGGTAATTCGTTATAATATATCTATATAGATATTATCTATGTAGATATATTGAAAGTGGTGCAGTATGGGAAGAATAGAATTAAATATATTGGTTGGTTTACACAGAAATGTCAATTTTATAGATAAGAAAACATCGAGATTGGTAGCTGAACATGGTTTAACCTTTAGCCAGTTTATGGTTTTAGAAGCTTTATACAGTAAAGGGGATATGACGGTAGGTGAAGTTAGAGATAGGATACTAAGTAGTATAGGAACAATACCTTTGATAGTAAATAATTTAGTTAAGATGAATTATGTAGAAAGATTGTCAGATGAAAAAGATAGGCGTGTATGTATTTTGCATTTAACAGAAGAAGGTTATGATATTATCAGCAAAATTGCACCTAAAAACGAAGAGATGATAGTAGAAAATATGGCAATTTTAGATGATAAAGAAAAAGAAGAATTGCTATATCTATTAAAAAAATTAGGAGGTAAATTACATGGAAAGAAGAGTTAAAAGAAAGGTGGAAGGGTTTAGAACTATTGATGGGGCAGGTGTAAGCCTTGTAAGGGTATTGGGCCACAATACAGTTAAGGAGTTTGATCCTATTTTAATGCTGGATTCATTCGACAGCACTAATCCCAGTGATTATACAGCAGGCTTTCCTATGCATCCTCACAGAGGTATTGAAACTGTTAGTTATGTATATAAAGGTAAGATGGTTCACAAGGATACCTTGGGAAATGAAGATAGTATCGGTGATGGTGAAGTACAATGGATGAACGCAGGTTCAGGAATTGAACATGAAGAAAAAATCCCTGCAGCAGATAGATTACTCGGAGTTCAGTTATGGCTTAATTTACCAAAAGAACAAAAGATGAGTCACCCAAGTTATCATAGCATAAAAAGGGATGATATTGAAGAAATAGAGTTTGATGGTGGAACTATAAGGCTTTTGGCAGGTGAATATAAAAATCATATAGGCTATAAAGGCGAGCATCTTCCATTAAATTATTATGATATTCATATGAAAGAAAATGCAGAAATCATTATTGATACAAAAAATGAGGATTCAGTTATGATATTCACTCTTCTTGGAGATGTATGTATAGGAGGAGAAAGGATTAAGGAAAAAACTGCTGTAAAGCTTACAGATGGAGATACGTTAAAAATAAAAAATACGGATGATTTTTCTCAAGTATTATTTATGAGTTCAAAGGCTCTAAACGAGCCCATAGCATGGGCAGGACCTATAGTAATGAATACGCAAGATGAGATTCAAAAAGCATACTCAGATCTTAGAAATAATACTTTTATAAAGGAAAAAATAGAGTATTAACAAAAGATGAGGATGTAGTCGTATATCATGTAAATGGTGGATTTGTCAAAATGATGCACTTAAAAGGCATGATAACAGTTGACGGAGGAAAATCAAAAGCAGTTGTAGCAGAAAACGGCGGCAAAACAGATTTATCAGAATTAAGAAAATATAAAAAATAAAAAAATAGGAAGATTTAGGAGTAACAATATGAAAGTAGGATTAATAGTAGGATCATTAAGAAAAGAATCGTGGAATAGAAAAGTAGCAGAAGTAGTAAAAGAATTATTTCCAGCAGAAGTAGAAGCAAATTTCATCGACATCACAAGTCTACCATTATACAATCAAGATTTAGATGGAGAAAATGTACATAAAGAATACAAAAAAATAAGAGAAGAAATAAAAAAGTACGATGCTTATATATTCTTCACACCAGAATACAACAGATCTTATGCACCCGCAGCTAAAAACGTAATTGACATAGGATCAAGAGATCCTGAAGGAAATGTGTGGGCAAAAAAACCGGCGGCGGTATTTAGCGCGTCAATGGGTGGATATGGAGGGATGGCAGGAAACCATACACTGAGACAATCATTTATATATGTTGATTTGATTCCAATTCAACAACCTGAAATCTATCTGTCAAGAGTACAAGATTTATTTGATGAAAATGGGCAAATGGTTGAAAAAACGAGAGTTTTTTTAGAAAAAGCAGTAAAATCTTTTTTAGAATATGCTGAACTCATAGGAATTAAATAGTATTTATCTGATAGTCCTGACAATTATACCTTCTATAATATAAAGCTATAATAAAATGACAATATATTATTTACCTATAAAATATTTATTTTGGTGTATTAATCTTAAATAATTAGTGCTCTGTATAGTTCTAGTAAACTGAACGCCTATTTCGCTTTAACGGTCTAAGACGCTCAGCTGAAACGGTCTGTGATAACAGAAGCGCTTCTACTGGTTTATAGGTTTCAAATTTCTCATGTTTTTATTGTTCATTTCGAGACGGTAAGCATTATTTAGAAGGCGGGTAAGACAGGCATCTGCATCGGTGTGTTCCTGGAACAAGTCATAGGAGGCCACCTGTGTAAGATACTCCCGGTAAGTATCGAGTGTCTACGTTTTGTTCAATTTTCCGGGGGCACTGATACCGAGCGCATTTACTATGTAGATCTTACCAGATCCGGTCTGTCCGGTGAGCATCAGATTCCGTCCCGGTTCGATCCACGGTTCAGTTTTTTGTGTACCTCAGTTCCCATTCTGCATTGACCAGTCTGCTGACTTTTTCACGGAATGCTTTCAGATCTCAATGTCGATCTGAAAGCATTTTCTAACTCCTGTTCCATGCCTGAAAAACGCACATTTTTCAGCTTGTTGCGGATTTTTTCCCCCTCCGTGGAAAGATTTATCTGATTGCCCATTACTGATAGCGCTCCTTTCCTCTGAGATTTTTATGTTTAGGGAGGGACTGACCAGAAGTACCGGGACCCTGTGCACCTGTCAGGCTGAACAGGGCCTGCTTGAAATAAAAATACCGGCATGCGTTCCATTCTGTATCAGCAAAAAAGCTGGAAGATGATTGATACCATCAATGGAGCAACAATATCTGCAATCATATATAGCATCGCAGGAACAGCAAAAGCCAACATCTTAAAGCCATATGAATATTTCTGTCATCCCCTGCCAGAGATTCCAACACATATGGAAGATAAAGTTCAGAGCATTTTGGGAGAATCTGTTGCCTTGGTCACCGAAGTTACCAGAGAACATCATGAAACCAAACTTAAACCATTTACAGCAAGCCGCGAAAGCGACTTACAGCTGTCAAGGTACTTGCTATACTGCATTTACGAAAACTATACCATCATAGTCAGTTTCACCAAATTAAAATTCAAGCAATGCCACCCCCCCCCCAGCCCCCAGCCCAATCTGCAAAGTTTGTGATGACAGCGCATTTGTTTACCACATAGATGTAGCGGATGATAAAAAACGGCCAATGATAATGCCCCTAGCAGTCAGGCTATTACACAGTATGATATAGTACACAGTTGTTCGCTGTAGTACTATATAAAATTTATATTTTAATGAAACTTTTTTAATTCTCACTCCGTCTAATTTAAATGAACCCCATACTGTACTTACTGGAGGAATGAAAAATGGTTTTCAGCAGCCTTGTTTTCCTATTTCACTTTCTGCCCCTGTTTTTACTGCTGTACTATATGTGTCCGGCAAAATGGAAAAACGCCGTTTTGTTTGTCGGCAGCCTTATATTCTATATCTACGGCGTAAAAAATGAGCCCTGGTATTTTTTCTTATTTCTGCTTTCCATCCTGGCAAATTACCACATCGGCCTCCTGCTGGGACGGCGCAGATGGCCTGAACGCCGGAAAAAATGGCTGATATTCGGAATCTGCTATAACCTATTCTGGTTGTTCCTATTTAAATATTCCGGCTTTTTTGCAGGAAATCTAAATTGGATCCTCCAAAAAATAGGGATTGGATTTTCCATCCGGATTCCGGAGCTTCCACTGCCTGTCGGAATCAGCTTTTACACCTTTCAAGCCATCTCCTACCTCGCTGATGTTTACAGAAAAGAAGCCTTTCACGAAACTTCCCTTATCAACTACGGCATGTATATCACCATGTTTCCACAGCTAATTGCTGGTCCTATCGTCACTTACGCTTCCGTACGTAAGCAAATCCACCGGCGTAGCCATAACCTGAAAAATGTTGAAAACGGCTTGCGGGAATTTACGGTTGGCCTGGGTCTCAAGGTTCTTCTAGCCAACCAGGTTGGGCGGCTGTGGAGCCAGGTAGGTGCCATTGGCTATGAGAGTATCTCCACTCCCCTTGCCTGGCTGGGCCTGGCCGCATTCAGTTTTCAGATTTACTTTGATTTTTATGGCTACTCCCTGATGGCAAAGGGACTTGGGCAATTGATGGGATTTTCTCTGCCGGATAATTTCAACTATCCGTATCTGTCCCTGTCCATGACCGAATTCTGGCGTAGATGGCACATGACCCTGGGCGGTTGGTTCCGCGACTACATCTACATCCCACTGGGCGGCAGCCGCTGCGGAAAAGCCGCAACGATTCGCAATATGCTAGTGGTCTGGTTGCTGACCGGATTCTGGCACGGGGCAAGTTGGAATTTTATCCTATGGGGAAGTGTCATATTCCTGCTCATGTTCATCGAGAAGATGGGGCTGAAACATCTATTGGACGGCTGTCCCCTAATCGGCCATCTCTATATGATGATAGTCATCCCACTGACCTGGTTGAGCTTTGCAGTGACGGATCCGGTGCAGATGAAAACTTATTTTCTGCGCCTATTCCCCTTTCTCGCTCCGGAAAAACAGTCTCTTTATTTTGCAGGAGATTTCCTGAAATATGGCCGGATTTACGCGCTGTCCTTAACTCTCAGCCTAATCTTTATGACACAGATACCTCGTACACTCTACAACCAGTGGAAGCGCTCCTTTCTAACTGCGGTAATCCTACTAGTACAGTATTGCTTAAATAACTGTGAATTATATAGTTAGCGGAACCCCTGC